>OJPH01000015.1_pt1 | contig 128135 bp, 120 predicted proteins | sample 1598481 | NCBI WGS metagenome assembly OJPH01 (sample SAMN03922482, study PRJEB24848) | human gut metagenome | isolation source: stool sample | host: Homo sapiens | place: Germany | collected 2011-05 | reverse complement strand
CAGCCGTGCCACCTCCCCTTTTTCGAGGGGAGGCAAGTTTAGTGCGGAGCAAGGGATAGTGCGGTTTTGGAAAGGGTTGGTGCGGGGCAAAGGGGTTATTGTTCTTTTGCAACGGTTGTGGGAATGGCAAGGGTTAGTGCAACGGGAGGGGCAAGCCCCTCGCCCTACGAAAAGCGGGTGGGGTAGTTCAAATGCAAAAACATACAAGCACACACAGACACTCGCCCTACGAAAAGCGAGTGGGATAGTGCGTATGCAAAACAAACAGAGCGTTTATTTAAGGGCAAATGTGATAGCGCAAAGCAAGGGGTAGTGCGGTTTTGGAAAGGGTTGGAGTGGGGCGGGGAGTTATGTCCTTTTGCAACGGTTGTGGGGATGGCAGTATAATGATTCGGATTTGTTGCGTATGCGGTTATGGGCTTACTCGGAGCGTTTTCGGGTAAGGCGGTAGACGGGTTTTTCTTCGCAGAACATTTTCCAGCGGAGAATGTCATCTGTGAAAATGCCGACGGCGGAGAGGAAAAACCACAGCACCGTGAAAAGCAGGCATATCTGACCGAGAAGGTTGAAAGGCAGCTGTTCGTAGTTCCACACCTTCCAATCGAGCCAGAGGTTGACTATACAGCCACAGAGGAATTCGAGGGCGGTGATTATAAGCGATGATACAGCCATCTGGACGGGGAGCGAGAGGTCGAATTTTTCGTTAATGCCGCCGACCAGCAGAAAGCAGATTCCTCCTAAAATAAACATTGTCCAGTGGCTGTTTCCTCTGAACAGAAGCTCTGTTATCGTGTAAGCACAACCGCCGAAGCAGAACAGCATAAACAGCTTCATCGGCAGACAGATCTTGTAATTCATATTTTTACCTTGCCTTTCATTTTTGTATCCTTATTTTAAGCAGTTAGGCTAAAATTATGCAGATATGGCAGAATATAAGCATATAATTATCTTAAAGGAAATTTTGCACAAGCGGAGGTTATTATATGGTGCTTATAAAAAGAATTACGGCAGTTGTGACGGCTTTTGCTCTGTCGGTATCAGTGATGCAGGGTGCGTCCTTGACCGCATTTTCGGAAGGTGATGTGAGCGAGGCAGACAGCATAACGAAGGCGGCGATCGTTACCGAGGTTTCAACAGGGCAGGTGCTGTACGAGCATAACTCGCACGAAAGGCTGCCTATGGCATCGGTAACCAAGCTGATGTGCCTGCTGATATGGGCGGAGGAAATGGAAAAGGGAACATTCGATATGGAAACTGTGATAACGGCTACCGCAAGAGCGAACGCTATGGACGGCTCGGTGATATGGCTTAATGTCGGGGAGGAAATGTCGGCATACGATATGATACGCTCGGTCGTTATCGCCTCCGCAAACGATGCTTGTGTGGCGGTATGCGAATATATAGCAGGAACGGAAGAAATGTTCGTGGAGCGAATGAACAAAAGGGCGCAGGAGCTTGGAATGAGCGATACTCACTATGATAACTGCGTAGGATTTGACAGCGACACGCATTACACCTCCGCTTATGATACGGCACTTCTCAGTGCGGCTGTGTCGGAGTATGACTGCTACAACGAATTTTTTGCCACCAGACTTGATTATGTGCGTGAGGGGGAGCGGCAGACTCAGCTTCTTAACACGAACAAAATGATGCAACGCTATGACGGCATCATCGGCGGAAAGACCGGCACTACGGATAAAGCAGGGTGTTGTCTTGCGGTGTGGGCGAAACGAGGAAATATGAAGCTGTGCGCGGTGGCGCTTGGCTGTAAGGAAAGCGAACAGCGTTTTACTGCGTGTACCGACCTGCTGAATTACGGCTTTTCGGGCTTTGAGCTTTACAGGACGGCGGTAGACGCTGATGTGCTGACACCTGTAACTGTCACCGAAGGGCTTGAAAAGCAGACTGAGGTAAGGGTAAAAAGGCTCAATACTATCGTGATCCCTAAAGGAAGCTCAAAAAGGATAGAATACACTCATACGGTGGTCGATAGCCTGTCTGCGCCCGTTCAGTACGGCGAAAAGGTGGGGGAGGTCAGGGCGAGTCTTGACGGAGAGGAAATCTTCTACAGCGATATTGTGACTACGGGCGAGGTCGGAGAGCTTAACTTTTTCAGCAGTCTGCTGATAATTATAAGGCGGTTTTTCTCGATGTAGAATGAGAAACATCCCCGTGCGGTTTACACGGGGATGAGGAGTTATGAATATGAAAATCAGGCCGGTATATTTTCTTTGTCGGAGATTATCTCGCCGTCGGACAGCTCTATTATCCTGTTGCACTTTTCGGCAACAGAGCGGTCATGGGTGACAATTACTACGGTCTTGCCGTTTTTGTTAAGGTTAATGAGAACGTTCATTATATCGTTTGCGGTGTTTTTGTCAAGTGCCGCTGTAGGTTCATCGGCAAGTATTATATTCGGACGGTTGACAATGGCTCTTGCAAGCGCAACACGCTGTTTCTGACCTCCGGAAAGCTCTTTTACAGGCTTTTTCAGAAGATCGGATACAAGCATATCTTCCGCCGCCTTGGTTATCAGCTTTTTCATCATTTTGTATTTTACGGCAGGGTTGAAGATAAGCGGATACGATATATTTTCATATACCGATTTATCGCTCAGAAGTCCGAAATTCTGCAGGACAAAGCCTATTTCTTCGTTTCTTATCTCTGCTATTGTGTTGGAGGAATACTTGCAGACCTCATATTCGCCCAAAAAATATTTACCTTTAGTCTGCGAGTCAAGGCAACCGAGGATATGGAGCATAGTGGATTTTCCTGAGCCTGAAACGCCCATTATAGCTACCATTTCGCCGTCATTGATAGTCAGATTTACGTTTTTCAGTGCGTGAACCTCGGTATCCATATGATAATTATAATATTTGTCCACATTTTCGAGTTTTATCATTGGTTTTCGTACCTCCGTATTACATCAAGCATTTTGCTTTTAAGCAGTGTGATATTTCCGATAATGCTTATCAGGACGGTGAGTATCAGAAGATATAACGCTGTGAACAGTATGCTGTCGGCGTTGATGATGTTGAGTCCGAATATAAGCTTTATGATAAGCAGAATTATAAATGAAACAATCGTGGAAAACAGCATTACAACCAGTTCGCACACGGTGTTTATAATAGCTATCTTACTTGTGTTTGCACCGCAGGAGCGGAAAACAGCGGCGGCTTTTATGCGGCTTTCGGCATTCAGAAAACCGTTTGCGACTATACCTATAGAGCCGACAACCGCAATAGCGATAAAGGCAGGGAAGAGCTGTAAAAGTTCAAGATAATCTTTGCTGAATGTGTCTTTATCTACGCCGAAAAGCGGATTGCCGAATATAATATCGCCTTTCTGTTTATCGTTTGCAGACCATGTGTTACGAATTCTTGACTCTAACTCTGCATAAAACATATCATCGGTTTTGAGCAGTATGACATTGCAAAAATGCTCGTGAAAATAATTATCATCATTTTCGTACTGCTTTTCCGTAAAGTCCCGATTATCAGAGGTGTAACAACCGCTTTTTTCAAGTATGCGATAATCGGTTAAATAAGAACTGTTATATAGCTGTTTGCCGGGAGATAGCAGTAAGTCCCATACTTCATTGCTTTTATACTTTCCGACTACCAGCAGTTCAAACTTGCCCTGTGCGGCTCTGCCTTTCACAGTGTCACCGATTTCTTTGTCTGAAAGGGATTGAACGATTACGGGGATTTTTCCGCCGTAATCCTTATTTATATCGGGCTTTTCGCCTTCAAGCTCTACATCAAGATATTCGCTGGGCTCGGTCGTATAACCGCTGACATTAAATGAATCTTTTTCGTATCTGTTATATAGGGATAAATTATCCGGATGCAAGTTATAGGTCAGCAGCTTTATATATTCATCGCTTATTCTGCTTTGCTCGCTGTACATTAAGGAATTATTGATGTTAAGTATTTCCATACGACATTTTATGCCTTGTCTTTTCAGCTCATCGGAAATGCGCTGTGCCGACAATGGCTTTAATGAAGTGGTACGTGTTACAATTGCCGTCCTGTCATAGCGGTTTTTTGATATATAATTGACGCCGTTTATGTAATCACTGCTTATTGCAATCATAAGATTAAACAACAGCGTTGTGAAAATAAAGCAGAGCGATATCATAATACAGTTGCGTTTTCTTGACAACAGTACAGATTGAATAAGAGATAGTATTTTCATATCAACCGCCTCTCTTTCTGAGCGGGTTTCTGACTGTACGCTTTAGTCCCGGAAGCGTAGAGATCAGCATTATAGACGAGAATATAATGAAAGAAATAAGATAATCGTCCAACCGGGGAATATATTCAAGTCTTAGCTGCTTTGTAAAATATACAAGAAGCGGAAGCAGAACAATACTCGCTATAAATGCCGCTAAAACGTAGGTCAGGTTTACACACATAAGAAGTGCTACGGCATACTTATCTTTACAGCCTGTTGTTTTGATTACGCTTAGCTGTTCGGAACAGTTTTCTGCGAGGTGAAGCATAAGAGTCAGAAGCTGAATGGCAGTGAAAACCGAGGCTATGGCTACAAAAGTGCCTGAAAACATATTATATAACAAGTTTCCGCCATCAGCTGTAGACGGTGGGGTTATTTCAAGGTTTCCGTTTACGGCATTGTATAATTTCTCCGTTTCCTCTTGCGAAAGATCACGCTTAAAAGCTACATTTATGTTTACCAATGTGTCTGTTTTACAAATATAATCAAACATACTATCTTTTGATGTGTTGTAAACTGTAATATCTTTGTCTGAAGAAAAGAACGAAAAGGGGAGCACAAAATTGTCAGATGTTCCTATGATTTCAAGCTCAACATTTCCGTTGTCGGACGGGAGTGTGAGTGTATCTCCCACAGAAAATCCGCTTTCGGAATCGACAATTATTTTCCCCATATCTTTTTCCAGTTCTTCCTTTGTAAAATCCCTGCCGGATTTTATGGGGTAGGCGGGATTTATGTTGTGATGAAGCTGTTCAAAATATGCGGGAAAACGTTGAATACAGCCATAAAATTTGCAGATCATTCCGTCTTTTGTCAAATATGAAATTGCTGTATTGCCACACGTTATAAAAGTGATTTCGGGAAAATTATCAGTTATGAAGTTGATGTCATCAGTTGTGTAATCTGTAATTTCAAATCCGTATTTTGAACGGTCATACATACTGCTGTAGGCATATTCGGAACTTTTATAACCGACATTAAAAAGCAGGAATGAAAACACGGAGCACAGAGAAATAAGAAAAATAAAAATATTCAGTTTGACGTCACTTTTCAGGTAGGTTTTTAACAGGCTGAAATAGAGAGTTTTATATTTCAACGGTTTTCCTCCTTGCTTTCTTGTTTTCGCCTGTGTCCTTTTCCGGCTTTTCTCTTACTTTGTCGAAGGCTGAGGCAATGCCGGGAGTGAGTTTCATAACAAGCATAGCCGCTCCGTAACCGATGATAAAGGTAAAAAGCGTTATTATTGATGTTGTGCTGTCGATAGAACGGCTTTTCATACCGAGAATGAGATTGAAAGCAAAGCAAGAACCGTCTGTTATAAGTAACGCCGATATTATGAAAACAAGTGCAAACCAAGGCTTTCTGAGAGGTTTGAATGTAAAAGCGGATAACAATCCGAGCAAAAGTCCGAAAGGCATAATTGTCCAGTATACTTTAAAAGTTGCACCGATAAATTTAAAACCGGTGGGGAAGCTCCAGAAAGGAGGCATAACAAATTTAAGCCAAAGTCCGTTGTCGGACATAGCCGAAAGAGAAAGCTCCGGTCCTATAATTACAGGGAAAATATTGTTGATAGCAGTGAAAGCTATAATCCAGAAAAGCAAAGAGCCTGAAAGCAAATACAGTATACTTTTTCGCCTTTTAAAAGATATGACGGCAAAAATAACGGCAGGGAAAAGCGCAAAAATATAAGATAATAAGCCTATATCCAAATACATAAAAACTCCTTTTGAATGAAAAGATATAATCAATACGGATTTGCAGATGCCGGATTTATGACACCTGCAAATCCGATAATCAAATTAATTCTTGTAAAGGTCTGACTGGAAATAGATATTCACATAATCGGAATAAATAGGCGGTATTTCAGAAGTAGTTACATGGAACTGATAATTTCCAGTCGGCAGATTGGCATACAGATACTGCGTATTGTAAGTGCTGCTGGATTTATATTTTGAAATAGAAGCATTTTTACGTACTGTATATGTTGAATATGATTTATCCTGAGAATCCTTAAGAGCAAATGGCTTCCATTCTAAAAATCCTGTTTTTTTATAGAATGTAAATTTAAGGTCTGTGGAACAGGATACAATGTCTTTAGGTATGGCGTTATATGTTTCAATCTTGATTGCATTGTCAAATTTTATTTTACCGCCAGAATTATTGGAAATATAATTTGATGATCCTTCATATAAAATACCATTATCGTTGACTTCACCTTATTTTATCGAACTGTAACTGGTTCCACCGAATGGGGCAGCACGATAGTATGAGTATAACGCTGTATCCGGTTTATGGGCAATATTTACTGCAATCGCAGGTATACATATTGCACCTAATGAAAGTGCGATGATTAGTGCTGATGTTGTTCTTTTAACAACTGTGATAATCTTTGAATTCATATTATCCGCCTTTAAAAATCAGAATCTTCAATCAAAAATATACAGATAGCTAACTGCATTTTTATTATACAAAAACATTTTTATTAAATCAAGCATTAAAAGCAATAATATTATGAGCCTGATGAAATTTTGGAGGTTGTTAACAAAAAATCTCAGTAAATATATGAAATATAAACAAAGATAATACAGATTTAACTATCGGCGGGAAAGCAGGATGAAAAAATTCAATTCAAAAGTTTGCGGTTTTACGAAATTCACTTATGTCAGATAGCGAGGGTTAAAAATGCACAAAAAAATTGAATTTATTTTGTGAAATCAGACGAAAGTGTCAGTTCTTAGTAAAACATCTTGCAAATCACAGCCGATTTCGCTATAATAGAACTATATAAAGGACGGCATCTGAAGACAGAAAAGGTTATGAGTACCGTAGCTTTATAATTTGTGTGTGGAAAGAGTATAAAAGGAGAGAAAAGTATGGCAGTTACACTTAACGACAAGTACCTTAAGGGTGTTGTAAACGCCGATGAGCTTAAGGGCATGGAGCCTATGGTAAAGGTCGCTCACGAGATGATCGAAAACAAGAGCGGCTTAGGAAACGACTTTTTAGGCTGGGTAGATCTTCCCGTAAACTATGACAAGGAAGAGTTCGAGAGAATCAAGAAGGCTGCGGCTAAGATAAAGGCTGACAGCGAGGTACTTATTGTTATCGGTATCGGCGGTTCTTACCTCGGAGCAAGAGCGGCTATCGAACTATTAAGAAGCACGCTTTACAACTCGCTCGCTAAGGATACGCCCAAGATATTCTTCGCAGGAAACAGCATAAGCCCTACATATCTTAATGAGGTTATAGAGCTTGTTAAGGACAAGGACTTCTCTGTAAACATTATATCAAAGTCCGGCACGACGACCGAGCCTGCACTCGCATTCAGAGTATTCAGAGAGATGCTCGAAGAAAAGTACGGCAAGGACGGCGCAAAGGGCAGAATCTACGCAACTACGGACAAGGCAAAGGGAACGCTCAAGGAGCTTGCTGACGCTGAGGGTTATGAAACATTCGTTATCCCCGATGATGTCGGCGGACGTTTCTCGGTACTTACAGCGGTAGGTCTTCTTCCCATCGCTTGCGCAGGCTGTGACATCGACGCTCTTATGGCAGGTGCCGCAAAGGCAAGAGAGGACTTCTCCGTATGCGATATTGAAAAGAACGATTGCTACAAGTACGCCGCACTGCGTAACGTACTTCGCAACAAGGGCTACAAGGTAGAAATGCTGGTAGCTTACGAAAACTCATTTGCTATGATGAACGAATGGTTCAAGCAGCTGTTCGGTGAGAGCGAGGGCAAGGACGGAAAGGGTCTGTTCCCGGCATCCGCTACATTCTCGACAGACCTTCACTCACTCGGTCAGTTCATTCAGGACGGCTCTAACATTCTGTTTGAAACGGTAGTTCATATCGCAAAGGCTCAGAAGGATTTCTTCTTAAAGAATGACGCAACAAACGGCGACGGACTGAACTTCCTGTCGAATCAGAATATGTCTGTTGTTAACCAGAAGGCTTATGAGGGTACTATAATCGCTCATACCGAGGGCGGCACACCCAATATGGTGCTTGAGATGCCCGAAGTAAACGAGAGCGAGCTTGGCTATCTCATCTACTTCTTCGAGAAGGCTTGCGCAGTATCAGGCTATCTGCTCGGTGTAAATCCGTTCAACCAGCCCGGTGTTGAGAGCTACAAGAAGAATATGTTCGCACTTCTCGGTAAGCCCGGCTATGAAGACGCTAAGGCGGCACTCGAAGCCAAGATAGGCTAAGGATAATAAATCGTGATGTATGGCTGTGATCGGCCGAAGCGAAAGCAGTCAGACAGGCGGTTTTTATTATATTAAACGGCGACTCTGCCGTAAAAATACGGAGGACTTTACAATGATTAAACTTATCGCAGGTAAAAAGGGAACAGGTAAGACTAAGTTACTTATAAACGCTATCCACGAAGCTGAGCAGGCAAGCAACGGCAACGTTGTTGCTATTCAGATCGGTTCTTCACTCAACATAGATATCTACCACAAGGTACGTCTTGTAAATATTGAAGACTACAACATCGGTAACTATGACGAGATGGCAGGCTTTATTGCCGGTATACTCGCTTCCGACTATGACTGCACAGACATCTTTGTTGACGGCATTCTCAGAATATGCGGCAGAGATATGGAAAAGATCGGTGCTATGTTCGATAAGGTAGCGGCTGTAAGCGGCGAGAACACACACGTTACATTCACTATATCTGCAGAGGTAGCTGACCTCACAGAAAATATTAAAAAATATCTCAAATAAGTGTTGACAAATTTTGATTTTTGTAGTATAATATCACTCGTGTTAGCTTAGACGATGATAAATCGGCTTAATTTTGAGATAATGAACATCAGAGGGGGGTGCTAAAATGGCAGTTCCAAAGAGAAAAGTATCTAAGGCAAGACGTGACAAGAGACGTTCACAGGTATGGAAGCTATCTGCACCTGCATTCTCACGTTGCCCTCAGTGCGGTGAGTTAAAGCTCCCTCACAGAGTATGCGGCAATTGTGGTTATTACAAGGGCAAGGAAGTTATCGCTAGTAAAGAGGCGTAATGCTTGTTCGCGCAAACATTGTGGCAGTATGTCAGAAATGACTTACTGCCTTTTTGTTTATCCGATACGGAGGAAATATGTCTGAAAGGTTGAAAAGGTTCTTTTCCCACGGTGGCACTATAGCTTTTATTACAGGATTTTTTCTGTATATTGCGGTTGTGCTGCCGATTCTTATAAATGATAAAGGGATTTTCACTATCGTGGGGGATTACAGCTCTCAGTCGATACCGTTTGCGTATCATATAAGGGATTGTCTGCTGTCGGGAAACGTATGCTGGGATTGGTCAAGCGGACTTGGCTCGCAGTTTCTGGGGGATTATGCTTACTATAATCTGTTCAGCCCGTTTTCGCTGATTTATCTTATAGTGCCGAGAGACGCTATTATATACGCAATGCCGTTTGTTACCGCTGTTAAATACGGCACGGGAAGCTGTCTTGCGTATTTTTACGCTTCGAGATTTCTGAAAAACAAGCATTATGCGGTTATAGCAGGCGTGATATATATGTTCTCGTCATTCAGCGGATATAATGTGATATTCCATTTTTCTGATGTGATTGCACTTTTTCCTTTATTGCTCATTGCCGTTGAAGAGCTGTGCGTCAATAAAAGAAGGTGCGTTTTTGCGCTGACCGTCTGCTTTATGGCTCTGCTGAATTATTATTTCTTTGCTGGTCAGGCTGTGTTCTGCGTAATCTACTTCTTTGTCAGATTCTTTGACATGAAGTTTGTCAATACGCTTAAGAAGCTGTTATCGGTTGCATTTGAGGCGGTCACGGGTTTTGCAATGTCGGCGGTATTTTTACTGCCCGTGCTTTTTTACCTGTCGGCAAGCTCAAAGGCTACCGGAATGATCTCGCTGTCGGATATGTTGATATACGGTGACGGATTAAATTATCTGAAGCTGATACAGAGCGCTTTTATGGTTCCCGATCATTTTTTCTTTACGTCACTGTTTCCTTCGGTTGATAATGTTTATCCTTTCGGAAATCTGAGTGCGTCTGTAGCGTTCTATATTCCGCTGTTTTCAATGGCAGGCGTTATTTCTTTTGCGTGGGCAAGAAAAAAATCGTGGCAGACGATTATTATGATAATCTGCGGAGTTATGGCGTTTGTGCCTGTATTAAACCAGCTTTTTTCGGCTCTGAACAGTGCGTATTATGTACGGTGGCTGTATATGCCGATGCTGATCGCTTGTGTGATGTCATTATCCGCTCTTGAGGAAAAGGTCAGCTTCAAGCCGGGCATAATAACCTGTACGGCGGTTGTTGCGGCTATGATGATATATCAGGCGGTAGTTGACACGGACGGGCTTATTGTAATGGTGTCGCACAGGACGAATTTCAGCGTATATCAGACTATGCTACATTTTGCGGTTACCGTGCTGTCGCTTGTGCTTCTGATCGTTATTGTGAAATCAAAGCGTGACAAGGATTTTATACCGAAGCTGTATATATTTTCTCTGATCTGTGCTTATATGTGCTATGGGGTTATGGTGCAATATCTTTATTCAAGCATACCGAGTGTAGAGGCAACAACGGCGGCATTTGCCTTCGGAAAGGAATTGCCCGAGGAATGCAGGGATGGCAGTCCCAGAATAGTGCTGACTGCGACAAATGCTAATCTTATATGGGGTGCGGATTCGCCGTCGCATCTGAACAGTCTGCACGATGAAGGCTTTACACAGTTCCTTGACGACAGCTCGCTCGGCTTTGAAAGCGGAGTATACGAGAGGATAACTTTTGATTACAAGGAGCTTTGCGACCTTATTTCAGTAAAGTATTTTGCGGGACTTGGCGAAACAGGCGACAAATATGACGGCTTCAGAAAAGTCGGAACAATGGGAGAATATGCGATATACGAGAATCCGGATTATATACCGATGGGGTTTGTTTATGACAGTATGATCTCCCGTGAGGCTTTTTTGAGTATAGAAGACAAGAAGCTGAAGCATCTTACTTATCTAAAGGCTCTTATAGTAAGCGATACTGCCGGCTTTTCCGATATTCTTACAGATATAAGCGATACGGCAGGAGAAGAAATTACGGATGACGAATATAAAAGGCTGATTTCTGACAGAAGGCGGAGTGCGGCTTCCTCCTGTGAAAAGACAAGCAACGGACTTATAGCGCAAATCGAGCTTGGAAAAGAGAATGTTGTGTTTTTCAGCGTTTCGTACAACGAAGGCTGGAGCGCTTATGTGGACGGCGAAAAAACGGATGTGTACAATGTGAATAACGGCTGTGTCGGGGTACGGGTACACGAGGGCAGGCACGAAATAAGGCTGTGCTATACTGTGAAAGGGTTCGGCGAGGGCATTGCGATAACCGCAGTGTCTTCGGGAATACTTATATTATACGCCGCAGTATGCGGTATCAGGCGTAAAAACGGTAAGGCTGAGGTTTAAATGCCGCAGGCGCAAAATGATAATGAAAAACGGGTGCCGTATTGCAGTGTACGGTATCCGTTTTTCTGCGGAAGACAAAACATTTTAATGTTGACGATTGCGTTATAAAAGTGTATAATATATATGTATGCTTAATTGAGAATTCGGAAAGAAGGGACTGATAACGTGTCTGTAAGGATAACCTCCGTAGACAAAGGTTCTCCTGCCGATAAGGCAAGGATAAAGGCTGGCGAAAGCCTTGTTTCGATAAACGGAAACGCTATACATGACATACTCGACTATCAGTTTTATGCTTCTGATAAAAAGCTCGTGATAGAGCTTGAGGACAAGACGGTAAAGGTAAAAAAGGGCGAGTATGACGACCTCGGCCTTAATTTTGAGACCTATCTTATGGACTGTAAGCAGCACTGTAAGAATAACTGCGTGTTCTGCTTCATCAATCAGCTTCCGAAGGGTATGCGTGAAACGCTGTACTTCAAGGATGATGACTCACGTCTGAGTTTTTTGCAGGGCAACTATATTACTATGACCAATCTCAGCGACGAGGATGTTGACAGAATTATAAAGATGAAGCTGCCGATGAATATTTCGGTGCATACGACTAATCCTGAGCTTCGTGTAAAGCTGACGAAAAATCCGAATGCCGGAAAGTGCCTTGATTATCTTTATAAAATGGCTGCGGCAGGGATCGAGATAAATACACAGATAGTGCTTTGTCCCGGACTTAACGACGGCAAGGAGCTTGAGAAAACGCTGACCGACCTTTGTATGCTTTATCCTGCGGTAAAGAGCGTAGCCTGCGTGCCTGTAGGTATAACGAGATTCAGGGACAAGCTGCCTAAGCTGGAGCTTTTCAACGAAGAAACCGCAGGCAAGGCGATAGACACGCTGGAGTTTTTCGGTGATATGATGTTTGAAAAGTATCACGACAGGGTAGTGTATGCGTCGGACGAATTCTATCTTACGGCTAAGAGAAAAATGCCCGATTATGAGTTCTACGGCGATTTTGACCAGTTTGAAAACGGAGTGGGAATGTGTGCGAGTCTGCAAAAGGAATTTATAGACGCACTTGCGGATAAGCGTGAATTCGGTGAAACGGACGATAAGGAGCGGCACGTTTCGGTGGCGACTGGGGTGCTTGCCGCACCGCTGATAGAAACGCTCGGAAAAATGCTGAAAACAGATTTTCCGAATACCGTGGTTGACGTTTATACGATAAAGAACGATTTTTTCGGGGAAACTATTACCGTTGCCGGACTTATAACGGCAGGAGATATAATCGCACAGCTTACGCCTTATAAAGATAATCTTGGGGAAAGACTGCTTATAACAGAAAATATGCTGAAAACAAACAGCGATATTTTTCTTGACGATAAGACGGTAAGCGATGTTGAGCAGGCACTCGGAATAGAGATAATGCCGGTTGCAACGGACGGATATGAGCTTCTTGACGCTATTTTAGGGGAAGGAACGGATATATGAAACTTAAAAAAAGGATATTTTCGGTTCTGGCGGTGCTTGCCGTATCGGTTCTTGCGATACTGACGTGTACGGCCTGTATGTCGGCTGAGGAAAAAGAAAAGGCGAAAGAGGATATAAGGGAGGCAAAGCCCATTGCCGAGAAATATCTTGTAGATAATTTCGGAGGGGGTCAGGTGGTCAGCATTGAATTTATGCAGGCTAAGAAAGACCCGGGGCCTGTGCCGGACTTCAATAAATATGCAAGCGGTTTCTGCAAGGCTGACGTGCGCCTTGAGAACGGGACGGAATTTCAGCTGATAGTTGATACCGATAACAAGATATGTTATGATAATCTGAATGCCGATAAGGTAATAAACGAGGCTGCTCAAACGATTGTTTCGCTGACGGACGGCACAAAGCCCGATGATATTGAGGTCAATGTTGCGGCAAGAGGCTTACTCGGTGCTGTAGGAAGCGGCTATGAGGGCTTTTTGTCAAGAGATACCGATACGGCGGAAAAACTGCTGAACGGCGATTATTACTTCAATGTTGCGCTGAAATACGGCAGTTCGGTAAACGGTGTTGATGTGTCAAGACTTGAGAACACACCGTACAAGGCAAGTATTACTGTAAGGCTGATACAGTTTTCACAGTATGCCGAAAGCGGTACCAAGACGGATATTCTCGGTAACTCCGACTGTGATCTTACGCTCGATGACAGCCTTGCATATCTGTATCTGAGAGAGAATTTATTTCTTGATAATTTCAGAATGAGCGATGATGAGAATTTCACACGCTTTCAGAAGGGCAATATGGTTACATATCTGCAAAATAAGGTCGATGATCTGATTATGGCTTGGGATAGCAGTGTTGCCGATTTAAGTGTAAGCTCTGTTCCTGCGGAAAAGCAAATCAGCACCGAATATTACAGCGGTCAGAAATTTACGGCATTGTGTGACACTGCGGCGAAGATTGATTATATAATAAAGACGGAATCAAGATATTCCAAAGTGTACGCATTTACGGCGAGCGATTTCAATGATATGCCGTATCTTGCAGGTAACGGCGGCGGAGAAGGAAAAGATGTTGCCGGCTGTATGATGTTAATAAGCGGCACTGATTATCACAGCACAGATTTTAATATAAAAGGTGTCGGCAGTATAACTGTCGGATTATATAAGAGATAAAAGGAAGGAATGAGTGAATGAACGGGATAGTAGCGGTAGTAGGACGTCCAAACGTTGGAAAATCAACACTCTTTAACCGTATTGTCGGCAAGAGAATGTCGATAGTAGACGATACGCCGGGCGTTACCCGTGACAGAATATACGCAAAGGCGGAGTGGCTCGGCAAGGAGTTTATGCTTGTTGATACGGGAGGTATCGAGCCTGACAGCAAGGACGTGATACTTTCCCAGATGAGAATGCAGGCACAGCTTGCCATAGACAAGGCAGATGTGATAATATTCGTGACCGATGTTACATCGGGAGTTACGGCGAATGACGCAGATGTTGCGGCTATGCTCCAGAAAAGCGGCAAGCCTGTTGTGCTGTGCGTAAACAAATGTGACGGAATAGGAGAAGTTCCGCCTGATTTCTATGAATTCTATAATCTCGGACTGGGCGATCCTATTGCGGTATCGTCCGTACACGGTCACGGTACGGGAGATCTGCTTGACGCTGTGTTTGAGAATATGCCTGAGGAAAATCCTCAGCGTGAGTATTCGGAGGATGCTATCAAGGTTGCGGTCATCGGCAAGCCGAATGCAGGCAAATCTTCACTTGTAAACAAAATTGCGGGCGAGCAGAGAATGATAGTATCGAATATAGCAGGTACTACCCGTGACGCTGTCGATACGGTCATTGAGCGTGACGGTCAGGAATATGTACTTATTGACACGGCAGGAATCCGCCGCAAGTCCAAGGTAAACGAGCAGATAGAAAAGTACAGCGTGCTTCGTGCGTATATGGCTGTAGACAGAGCAGATGTATGCGTTATTATGATAGATGCTACGGAGGGCTTTACAGAGCAGGACAGCAAGGTTGCAGGATACGCTCACGAGCAGGGCAAGGCGAGCGTTATTGCTATAAACAAGTGGGACGCTGTTGAAAAAGACGGAAAGACGATGCAGGAATTCACAAAGAAGCTCGAGGTCGATTTTTCGTTTATGTCATACGCTCCGTTTGTGTTTATTTCGGCACTTACAGGGCAAAGGGTGGATAAGCTGTTCGAACAGATAAAGTACACCTATTCGCAGAATATAAGACGTATCTCGACAGGTACTCTCAACGATATGCTGGGATATGCTACCGCAAGAGTACAGCCGCCGTCGGACAAGGGCAAGCGGCTTAAGCTGTATTATATGACGCAGGCATCTGCAAAGCCGCCGACGTTTGTAATTTTCTGCAACGATAAAGAGCTTTTCCATTACTCCTATCAGAGATATATAGAGAATCAGATAAGAGAAAGTTTCGGGCTTGACGGAACACCTATAAAAATAATAGCAAGAGAACGAGGAGAATAACGGATAATGATATATCTGTGTTATGCAATAATGATAATAGTGCCGTATCTGCTGTGCGGAATCAACACTGCTATCATCGTCACAAAAATTAAAACGGGAGAAGATATAAGAACGCTCGGAAGCGGAAACGCAGGTCTTACGAATACTCTCAGAACGCAGGGAAAGATAGCGGCGCTTTTTGTACTGCTGGGAGATGTGCTTAAAGGCACACTGTCGATACTTATAGTCAGATTTTCGTTCTTGTGGCTTACGGGAACGGATACGGCAAATCCCGACAATATGATGACCTATGTAGGCTTTGCGGCGGCGGTTGCGGCTATAATCGGACACGTTTTCCCGATATATTTCGGCTTCAAGGGCGGAAAAGGCATACTGGTTTCTGTGGCTGTGCTTATGACGGTCGAGTGGATACCTGCGTGCATACTGCTCGGAATATTCATCATAGTCGTTGCGCTGACACGATATGTTTCGCTTGGTTCGTGCATAGCGGCGGTATGTTATCCTGTGACGATACTTGTATACAGCCTGATAACAGAAGATCCTTGTGTATGGATAAATGTGATATTATCGGCGCTTATCGCTGTGCTTATCCTGTTTATGCACAGGGGAAACCTTGTAAGACTTAAAAATCACACTGAAAAGAAGCTCGGGCAGAAGGCCTGAAAGAAAGAAGGTTTACAGATGGCTAAGATCACGATATTAGGTTGCGGTTTCGGTACGGCTCTTGCTATTATGTGGGACAAGTACGGGCATAATGTGACCGCATGGTCAAAATATCAAGAAGAAATAGACGCAATAATGAACGACGGCGAGCATAAGCGACTCCTGCCCGGAGTTATCGTACCGCCGACAATTAGGCTGACAACGGATATAAACTGTGTGAGCGACTGTGATATACTTGTGTTTGCCATACCGTCAAAGTTTGTCCGTGAGGTTGCACAGAAGGTCAAGAGCTATGTGAAAAAGGATACCATAGTTGTAAATGTCGGCAAGGGATTTGAAGAAAATACCGACAAGCGTCTGTCGCAGGTGCTTAAGGAGGAGCTTCCCGACAACCGCATAGCAGTGCTTACGGGCCCTTCACACGCAGAAGAAATAGGCAGAAACGTGCCTACGACTATAGTTGTTTCTTCGGAAGATGAGGACTCTATGATGTATCTGCAGGAAACCCTGCAGAACGATCGTTTCAGAATATACAGGAACAGCGACCTTGTCGGCTGTGAACTTGGCGGAGCGTTAAAAAACCCCATCGCCCTCTGCTGTGGAATAGTAGAAGGTATGGGGCTTGGCGATAACACTATTGCCGCACTTATGACAAGAGGACTTGCCGAAATCACACGTCTTGGCGTGGCTATGGGCGGCAAGAGGGAAACGTTTGACGGATTGTCGGGCGTAGGCGACCTTATCGTTACCTGCACGTCCTCTCATTCGAGAAATCACCGTGCAGGGCTTCTGATAGGTCAGGGCATACCTGCCGCACAGGCGGTAAAGCAGGTAGGCACGGTAGAGGGCTATCAGTGTGCAAAGATAGCTTATGCGATAGCCCGTGAGCATAATGTGCAGGTGCCGATAATCGAACAGCTTTGTGAGGTATGCTATAACGGTCAGAGTCCGCTTGAAGCTGTTTCAAAGCTGATGGGCAGACCGAGCAAGGCTGAGGAGGAAATATTCTGATTCAGACCGCTTTGCGTGTTTTGTTGTCGGTGAAGGTGATTTTTTCAACGGAACAGGAATGTCTGGAAACGGCTTTCGCTCTTTTGGCGAGAGCTGTTTTTATTTTCCGTTCAAGATGTTCAAGCATCAGCATCCCGAGAAGGCATAAAATCGGTGTGAGTATCAGGTAAATTATAAAAAGCATATTGTTTTTCCTTTCTGTTGAACAAAAATTGTCGGGTTATTTCTCTTACACACATATAATAGCAGATCAGCTGTACTAAAAAACGGACTTAAATAAGATATGACGCTTTAAATTGTGGGTGAGATTAGCCGAAGAAAATCTCGTATCGTGAAAGTAAAGGCAATGTATGAATTTTAATCGTAAATAACTTGCAAAATCATTGCAGATATGATAAAATATAAGTTAATGTGCGTATTAACGCAAAAAATACGAAGGGAAAAGTTAAAATGGAATTAGAACAGATAATTATGCTGATAACAATAGCCGTTTATCTTATTATGATGGTAGTTGTCGGTGTAATATGCGCAAAGAAAACGGATAATGTAGGCGACTTCTATTTAGGAGGAAGAAAACTGGGTCCGTTTGTTACCGCAATGAGTGCGGAGGCTTCGGACATGAGCGGCTGGCTGCTTATGGGTCTTCCCGGCGTTGCGTATGCTACGGGTATTGCGGACGCAGCCTGGACAGGTATAGGTCTTGCGATAGGCACATATCTCAACTGGCTTATCGTATCAAAAAGAATCAGAAAGTATTCTCATGTATGCAATTCGATAACTATACCGGATTTCTTCTCAAACAGATTCAGGGACAGCAAGAAGATACTTACTCTTATTTCTGCACTTATAATAATTGTGTTCTTCATCCCGTATACAGGCTCGGGATTTTCCGCCTGCGGCAAGCTGTTCAACAGCCTTTTCGGAGCGGATTATCATATCGCTATGATAATAAGTGCGGTAGTAATCATCGCATATACCACTATCGGCGGATTCTTAGCGGCAAGTACAACAGACTTTATACAGAGCATTATAATGTCGTTAGCGCTTATTATAGTAGTGGTATTCGGCATTTCATCGGTCGGCGGTGTTATTGAGGTAATGAACCACGCAACATCAATGCCGGGATATTTCTCACTGACACATACGTTTGACGTTCTTAAACAGCAGACGGGCGATTACGGTCCGCTGACTATCTTCTCCACACTTGCGTGGGGTCTTGGCTATTTCGGTATGCCTCACGTTCTGCTGAGATTTATGGCTATAAACGACAGCAAGAAGCTCAAGATTTCAAGACGTGTTGCTACTGTATGGGTGGTTATTTCGCTTGCGGTTGCAATATTCATCGGCGTTGTCGGTCTTGCTATGACAAAGAACAATGTAATAGATCCCCTGGCAGATCCCGAAACGGTAATAGTTGTAATAGCTAATCTTCTTGCAAAGGCAGGTCCTCTTGCGGCTATGGTAGGCGGTCTTATCATTGCGGGTATTCTTGCGTCCACTATGTCGACTGCGGATTCACAGCTTCTTGCGGCATCATCTGCGGTATCAGAAAATCTGTTCAACCAGGTATTCAAGATAAAGACAAGCGAAAAGACGGCAATGCTTATCGCAAGAATCACTGTCGTTGTAATAGCGATCGTCGGAATCGTTATTGCGTGGGATCCTAACAGCTCGGTATTCCATATAGTATCGTTTGCGTGGGCAGGCTTCGGTGCGGCATTCGGTCCTGTTGTGCTGACGGCTCTGTTCTGGAAGAGAACGACAAAGTGGGGTGCATTTGCAGGTATATTCGCAGGCGGTGCAATGGTATTCATATGGAAGTTCCTTGTAAGACCGCTCGGCGGATTGTTCAATATCTATGAACTTCTTCCTGCTTTCGTAGTTGCGCTTGTTGCTATAGTAGTTGTGTCGCTTCTTGACAAGAAGCCCTCGCAGGAAATTATTGATGAGTTTGAGTCGGTGAATGCGGCTGAATAACAGGAATTAAATAAGTATGACAGCCACGATTGAGTATCGTGGCTGTCATTTTTCACTGCTGTATCAATCTCCTTTTTCAAAGCGTGAGCGGAGTTTTTCGAGGGCTTTCTTTTCTATTCTTGAAATATAACTCCTGCTTATGCCAAGCTCGTCTGCGACTTCACGCTGAGTCATTATCCTGTCGGTGCGGTAGGACGTTTTAGACAGGCCGTAACGCTTTGTAAGTATTTCTTTTTCACGCTCGTCAAGCTCCTCGTCTATATATCTGTACATTTTATCAAGCTCGATGTTGAGAGCGGCTTCCTCGGCAACGTCCGTTCCGTCCTTGAAAATATCGGCAAGGGTGACGGCATTTCCGTCCTTGTCGCAGTCCATCGGATCGTTCATATAGACTTCGGTCTGCTGATGCTTTGTTTTACGGAAGTACATTCTTATCTGATTATTTATGCATTTTCCGGCATAGGTGGAAAAGCTGATGTTCTTTTTGTAATCAAAGGTTTCTGCGGCACGGATAAGTCCGATTATGCCGATTGAGATAAGATCGTCCGCTTCCTTGCTGTCGGGGTAGTGCTTTTTTACGATATATGCCACAAGGCGAAGATTGTGGTTTATCAGCTTGTCACGGGCGGCAAGGTCACCCTGAGCCGCTTTCTCAAGGCATTCACGTTCTTCCTTTGCGGAAAGCTGTCGGGGAAATGAGCCGTTGTTTTTAAAATGCAGAGCAAAGAAGATAAGGCTCTGCAGTGCGGTTTGCAGTACCGATATAAACATAATATCACACTCCGGAAAGATAATGATACAGTTTATTCCGGACATTCTGCCGGTTATGCAGGTACAGCCTGCTTGACAGCGGAAATTTATCGGTGTATAATTAAAATATATTGTTCAAGGAGCGTAAGAGTATGAAACAGAAAAATCGTGAAAGGCTCGGAATAGGTATGAAGATAGGTGCGGGGGTGCTTGCGCTTATTATGATCATAGGTGTTGTGATACAGGGATTTATGTATCTGAACTGAGTTATTTATATATAGATAAAGTGAACCGCCGGCTGTAAGGTCGGCGGTTCACTTTATTCCTGTCTTGTTCTGTCTGTCCTGTTGAAGATAAGCGATACCGCAAGAGCAAAAATCATAGCGGCTGTAACTCCTGCCGAGCAGGCGGTAAATCCGCCCGTGAAGATTCCGAGTAAGCCGTCATCTTCCACAGCTTTTTTCATGCCCTTTGCAAGCAGATTGCCAAAGCCAGTGAGAGGTACGGAAGCACCTGCGCCTGCAAAATCTACAAGCGGCTGATAAAGACCTACAGCTCCGAGAATCACGCCCGAAACAACGTAGGCTACAAGAATTCTTGCGGGGGTGAGCTTCGTAAGGTCGATAAGTAACTGACCTATAGCACAAAGCGCACCGCCGACTAAAAATGCCCATAAATACTGCATAAATTTTCTCCTGTTATAAAGCGTCTGAAATTTCTACAAGGTGGGATATGCCGGGGATGCTTTCGCCCTGCTGTACTTTAGTTGTTGACATAAGTGCACCGGTAGCGGCAAACAGCACTCTGTGTAGCTTTCCCTCAGCTATCTGCGGCAGGATATGTCCGCACAGCACCGAGGCACTGCAGCCGCATCCTGAGCCGCCTGCGTGTACGTCCTGCTTTTCACGGTCGTACAGCATAAGTCCGCAGTCCTTGTGCTTATGGCTGATTTCTGTTCCGTCACGGCGGAATAACTCACACATAAGATCAGAACCGACCTGCCCGAGATCTCCCGTGTAGATTACATCATAATCGGCAGGAGATGTTCCGGTGGCGAGCAGGTGTCGGTTTATCGTATCGTATGCCGCACCTGCCATAGCCGCACCCATATTGTTTGCGTCCTTTATGCCCATGTCGGTTATCTTGCCTATCGTGACACGCTTTACATAAGGCGGTTTTTCAGCTACCGAGGTTATGCAACAGCCTGCGCCGGTAGCTGTCCACTGGGCAGTAGGGGGACGAACGCCGCCGTAGTTTATGGGAAATCTGAACTGCCTTTCGGCAGAGCAGAAGTGTGACGAGGTAACGGCGGCGAAATACTCACCGAGCCTCATATCCGCAAAAAGCGAAGCCATAGCAAGACTTTCAGCCATTGTCGAGCAGGCACCGTAAAGTCCGATGAACGATATATCGGTGTCACGCAGGCCGTATGCCGAGCCAGTGCATTGGTTAAGCAGATCGCCTGCAAAAATGAACGAAATATCCTCTTTTATTAGCTTGCCTTTTCTAAGGGCAATATCAAAGGCATATTGCTGAAAGGTGCTTTCGGCTTTTTCCCAAGTGGTAAGTCCAAGTTCCGCACCCTCTGCGGCATAGTCAAAGCAGTTGCCGAGAGGTCCGTCGCTCTCCATTTTTCCGACTGCGGCGGCACAGGAATAAACCGACACACCACGGTCAAGCTCTATTGTACCTTCTGAAATCAGTTTAGCCATATCAACCTCCGAAAAGACTTATAACGAACAGAATTATGCCGTAGACAAATGCCGCCGTTATACCGTAGACAATTACGGGGCCTGCGATGATGAACATCTTTGCGCCCGTACCGAGAATGAGTCCCTCGGTCTTGAATTCAAGGGCAGGGGAAACAACGGCATTCGCAAAGCCTGTTATAGGAACGAGAGTGCCTGCGCCTGCGTGCTTTGCAATCCGCTCATACTGACCGAAGCCCGTCAGTAAGGCGCTTATCAGCACAAGCGTTATTGAGGTGTACGCCGACGCAGTATCTGCATCGTTTCCTATCATAATATATAAATCTGTAAAGAACTGCCCTGTACAGCAGATAAGTCCGCCGATCACAAACGCTTTCGGCACTGTTATATATAGCTTGCTCGGTGCGGAATAACGGTCGGCAAGCTGTGCGTATTCTTTTTTGGAAATATTCAAAATATCACCGTCCTTGATGATATTTTTGATTTTATGTCGGAAAATATCCGTGTAAAATTCTGCTTACCGATACGGCAAGATAAAGCAAAAACAAGTCGCTTTGCAATTTTTATATTGATTTATTGCAGACATTGTGCTATACTTTAATAGATAAGACAGGAAAAAGCGGTTTTTTCAGCCGTATTTTCGGTCGGATTTTTTATGCAAGAAAGGGATAACAAAAAAATGAAATACGCAGTATTACTTTGCGACGGTATGGCCGATCTTCCCCGTGAGGATATAGGCGGAACACCTATGAGTGTTGCACACAAGCCTAATATGGACAAGCTCGCAAAGGTATCAAGAGTAGGTCTTGTAAAGACGGTCGAGGACAATCTGAAGCCCGGCAGTGACGTTGCGAATCTTTCCGTACTCGGTTATGATCCTGCAATATATTATTCGGGCAGAAGTCCTTTAGAGGCAGGCAGTATAGGCATTGATATGAAGCCTACGGACGTTTCTTTCAGAACGAATCTTGTAACGCTGTCGGACGAGCCGGTTTACGAGGACAAGACAATACTCGACTACTGTGCCGATGATATATCTACGGAAGAAGCCGCAGAACTTATAAAGTTCATTGACGAAAAACTCGGTACGGATGAATTCAGATTCTACAGCGGTGTAAGCTACCGTCATTGTCTGATATGGGACCACGGTACGACCGATATAGGCACGCTGACTCCTCCCCACGATATAACAGGCAAGCCGATAAAGACGCATCTTGGCGTAAACGAAAACGGCAAGGTGCTTATTGAGATGATGAAGAAGAGCTATGATCTGCTGAAGGATCATCCCGTAAACCTGAAGAGAATCGAAAGAGGTCTTCGTCCTGCAAACAGCATATGGTTCTGGGGCGAGGGTGTTCGCAAGGAACTTACTCCTTTTGCCGAAAAGTACGGAAAGAGCGCCGCTATGATCTCTGCGGTAGATCTGCTCAGAGGTATCGGCAAGTTCACAGGAATGGATGTTATCAAGGTTGACGGCGCAACAGGCTACATAGATACAAACTTTGACGGCAAGGCGCAGGCGGCTGTTGACGCACTGAAGAGCGGCAAGGATTTTGTATATATCCATGTTGAAGCTCCCGATGAATGCGGTCATCGTAATGAGGTTGACAATAAGGTAAGGGCGATAAGCCTTATTGACGAAAAGATACTCGGCAAGCTGCTTGACGAATTCAAGGACGAGGATATAAAAATCCTTATCTGCCCCGACCATCCCACTCCGCTTGAACTGAGAACACATACAAACGCTCCTGTGCCGTTCATGATCTATGACAGCAGAAAGAAGCTTGACGGTGTTGATTGCTTCTGCGAGGAGAGTGCGGCTAAGACGGGCGATTATATCGCTGAGGGTCATACACTTATGAGCAGTTTTTTGGCTGACTGATAGATAATACTAAATGAATATTTTACCGCCCTGTGTTTTTCACGGGGCGGTTTTTCTGTAGACGAAAACGCTGTAAACCAGTGGTGGCTTACAGCGTTTTCTTTTTATTTGATTATAAGTTGATATTCATCGCAGAAATTAAAACTGCTTTTGAAAGTTTCTTCAAGGGTATGGAGAAGCAGTGTTTTTGATTTATCGTAGTAGTTTTCGATATCCTTTGAAACGGTGATTTCAACTATACGTTTGGTTGCTGGAGTGTAAGCTGCGGTGCTTTCGGTCAGTTCTTCCTTGCTGTTGTCGGTGATACTGCATTTTATTAGCTTTACGTCATCGCCGATATTGTTTTCCTTTTTCCAGTAATCAAATATTGCATAGGGATTACTTGGCAGTTTCGAGAAGACATACGCAAGACCGTCGTCGGAGCTGTCCGATCTGTAACAAATCAATGCAAGTGACGCTTCTGACTCAGAACGTTCGGGGTTGTTGGTTGCGTTTATATCCGTAACGTTTTCTTTTATAAATTCGGCGTTTCCTATGCGCTTTGGCACTGAAAGAGTAGCCTCATACGGAATAATATAAGTACCGCTGAATTTGTCCTCCTGTGCCGATTTTGCAATATAGGTAAGAAGCTTATTCTGAAAAGCCGTGAGCTGTTCGCCGCTTAACGAAAATGTTGTGAAATAAAATGCTCTGTCGGCGAGTTCTTGCGCAGTAATACCTGCGCCTTCGATTTCTTCCATAGTCGCCGTGTAGATGTATGCCGGAGTATAGATGAAATTACCTTTACGGATCGATTTTGTGAATGTGACTAAATCATAGCATTTCTGTACATCGCCGGAGGCTATAGCTTCTATCTCTTCATCTGTGTAAATATAATCAGAGTATTCATCGCCTAAGTTGTTTGCTATCAGTTGTTTATAATGGTCATTATACTCTTTGAGCAATTCGACTATTTTATCATGATCTAATGAATATTTCCTGACTATGTTCGGAAAAAATGGGGCTTCTTCAATGTTTATAGGTGGTATTTTGTCTAAATTGAAACGCTCCTTTCCGTATTCTTCCGACCACTTATAATAATCATCTAATGTGCCTTCCGGACAGCTTTCTTTTATCAGGCGATCTAATTCAACAGGTATCAAGCCGAATTTGGCTTCGGTAATTCCGTAAAAATTGCCGAGTTCATCTCCGCCTCCGCTCGAATGAGTGCTGAGCGGCGGCATTTTTACTTCTTCAAATGTAAGCGGTATTTCGACTATTTCGTCGGAAGATATTTCTTCTACAGCGTTTGATGAGCCGGTCGGAATGATGTCATTGCCGGGAATGTGGTTGCTGAGAGCGAATACTACCGCAAACACCGCCGCCGCAGTTGCCGCCGTGCCGATAACAGCGTACAGCTTTTTTCTGTTGTTTTTTGTTTTCGGCTTTGCCTGTTCGATGAAATCATCGTTTACGTTGCCGAGTTCATTCAGTAAGCGTTTTTCTTTCATAGCGTTATACCCTCCTTTATAAGATGTTCCTTAAGTTCGCTTCGGGTTCTGAGAAGTATCATTTTTATGCGGCTTTCGGTAGATGAATGTTCGGCGGCTATTGCCTTTACCGGCATCATATACCAGTATCTTTGCATAAAGATAATACGTTTTTCGGGTTCAAGAGAGCAGAGAAAATCGTTGAGGGCGTGCCTTAGCGTGTTGTTGTCGGAAATATCTTCCGTAGTAACACCGGACGACACACATTCAGCCAGCTCATCAAGAACGGCGGTTGTCTGTCCCGAACCTCTTTTATCTGCTGTTTTCTCAAAGAATCTGTTCAGTGAAAGGTTGCGTGTTATCCTGCCGAGAAATGCCGACAGCTTTTTCGGCTTCTGCGGCGGAATGGCATTCCAAGCCTTCATCAGCGTATCGTTTACGCACTCCTCGCAGTCCTCGTTCACGGCAAGTATGTTGTAGGCGATAGAGTAACAGTATCTGCCGTATTTGCCGTGGGTTTCGGATATTGCTTTTTCATCTCTTGCAAAGAATAATTTTAAAATTTCGCTGTCTTCCATATTTCTCACTCCCTTTTATTTTTTTAAACAGCCTGTTCACCTATAAAGACAGGATATTTTTATAAAGGTCACGCTTTTGAAAAAAAATTATTAAAAACTTTTTATAATAAATACAGGCCTCTGCGTAATACAGAAGCCTGTGCTGTAAACCTTGCGTGGTTTAAATGCTGTTAGTCTTCAATATAAACTCTCTTCATAACCTGAGGAGTTGTGGGCTTGTCGTTCCAGTCAACCTCGGTATCTGCGATTTCGTCAACTGCGTCCATACCGTCAACTACCTTGCCGAAAGCGGCATAACCGCCGTCGAGATGAGGAGCGTCCTTGTGCATTATAAAGAACTGTGAGCTTGCGCTGTCGGGCATCATTGAACGAGCCATAGAGATAACGCCTCTTGTGTGCTTTAAATCGTTCTTTACGCCGTTCTGAGCAAATTCGCCCTTGATGTTTTCCTTTGCGCCGCCCATTCCTGTGCCTTCGGGATCGCCGCCCTGAATCATAAAGCCGCTGATTACACGGTGGAAGATAAGCCCGTCATAAAAGCCCTCTTTAACGAGCTTTTCGAAGTTTGCACAGGTGATAGGTGCAATTTCGGGATAAAGCTCTATCTTTATCTTTTTGCCGTTTTCCATTTCAATAACTACCATTGGTCTGAATTCCTTTCGTATTACGTTTTTCTTTATGTCAATAAGGCTGAAGCCTTACCGATGGCTTATTTTTTCAGTTTCTTTATGCTGATAAAATCAAAGACTATGAATATTGCAACGAATAAAGTCAGTACGGCTATCCATGTGAGATTGCCGTTGTTGCTTTCTTCGTGCGATTGAATATCGCTCGTAACGGGCGAATAGTTTTCGGGAGCGGTATAGGTCGGAGGCTTGGTTGCAGCTGCGGAGGTTTCCGCCGATACGGAGGTATCTGCCGATGGGGTGCTTTCATTTCTGCTGTCGGCGGTGGTTTCGTCTGACCGGCTGAAATATTCGCCGGCACGGAAATAATAACGCTTTTCGGCAAGATATGCGCAATGGTCGAAAGACAAGGCAAGCGGTGAAATATCAAAATACATTTCGGTGTTTGCTCCTAAGGAAACAAACTCGTTGTTTTCGAATTTCAGGTTGCTGTTCCACACGCAGTCTACCCATATCCATCTGTCGTCAATCAGTGCGGCGCACCATTCGTGGTTTACCGGTCCGTCGGCAAGGTCGGAGTAATCTACCGTGTCTGATGTTACCGTACCTTTGACATTTACGACATAAAGCCCCTGCGCCTCGCACAGTGCGCTGAAAAGTGCGGAATAGCCGACGCATACTGTTTTGCGGCTTTTGAGAACATTCTTTATGCATATCTCGGACTGAGTTACCGAATTTTCTCTTGCGTCACGGTCGTAATAGATATTGTCGGATACCCATTTTGCTATCGCTTCGAGCTTTTTGTAATCGTCCTTTATATCGCCTGCGATGTAATCGGCAAGATAGGCGACCTCGTCAAGCGTCTGTTTTACGCCCTCCTCTGTAAGATCATCGGTGACATAGCCCGCCCACGATTTTGCTGAGGTAGGTACTGCTTTTTCAAGCACCGACTGATTCTGCTTACCGAGCTTGTTGTCGGGGAAGTAGCGGTTATCGTCATACATTATAAGGTAACTCAGCTTTGCTCCCGATTTCAGCTTGATAACAATGCGGTCGGAGCTTCCTATAGGCTCGGAAGGGTTAAGGACAGAGGTGAATGTGCCGTCCGGATTTACCTTAAGAGTTGATGAAACAGTACCGCAGTTTTGCAAGGTGATGTCGGTGACCGGGTCGTTTTTATAACATCCGCTTATCAGCACGGAACGGCTGTTGATGGTTATTTTACTGTAGTATTCTTCATTTTCGCCCGTCACAAGCTCGTAACACTTTTCGGGCTTTTTAACGGCATCGGTTGAAGAATCACCGCTTTCGGCGGCACCTGCGCTCACGCCGGTAAAGGTGAGCGTTATAACAGCAAGAAATAATGCCGTGAATTTTCCTATTATAACGTTGCTTGATTTATTCATAATATCTTATCAAAGCTCGGTTTCGCTCAGATAATCGCCGTGAATATATTCGCCGTCATCGAGCTTATAATAACCTGTGTCGGTTTTTGCGACAACGTTTACCGCTTCGCCGTATGTATACTGTTTAACGGCTTCTGAACCCATCAGTGCCTTTATTCTGCTGTAGCAGGACTGATTTACATACATTGTGGCGCTGAAGGCTTCTTCTCCCCACTCAAGAGGCTCTGTAACCACTGTTGTTGTTTCGGGAGCCTTTGTGGTGACGGGAGTTGTCGTCTGCGGCTTTGTGGTAACGGGAGTGGTTTCGGGGGCTTTGGTGGTCGTAGCGGCGGTAGTCACAGGTGCTGAAGAACTGTCGTCGGGGACATAAGTGCTGTTGAGCATTACAGACGCTACGACAGCGAATATAAGCAATAAGGCTCCGCCAAGTCCGGCGAGCAATTGAGTGAATTTTTCCAAAAATTATCTTCTCCTTTTATCTGTTTATTGATATAAAGCATTTTTTGATTTGTGCTTTTATATCAAAAAAATTCTGTATACTATTATAACAAGACAAAGCGGATTAGTCAACCGTTATAAAGCCGATACTTCATCATATCACGATTGTTGATTGCCGGAATGCCTGTCTGAAAAGCGTTGCGGCAATAAAAATGACGGGGTTATCGTGCTTTCGTTATAATAACATCCGGCTTATTCTTTTTCGTGTAAAAGGCAAGTAACTGTGTTTTTACCTTGATAGGCATAAAAAATCATGATATACTTAAAATAATAAGATGAAATTGTCGAGAAAAGCGATGCTTTATAAAACGAAAAACAGACGTCTTACAAGAATAAACGATTTACGGTAAAGGAGTTTACTATGAAAAGAAAAGTGTTGAAGTCATTAATTGCACTTGCATTGACTGTATCAATGCTTGCAGGATGTGCGCAGAGTGCGGTAACAAGCGGTGAAAATGCTTCCGGAGGAACATCTGCTACATCGCAATCACAGAATGTGAGCAGTTATGCGGACAGCAAAGCTGAAAGCTCTGTGACAAGCACGGCTTCGACAACTGCGGCAGAGCATACATCTAAGTCAACCGAAAGCAGTACCGATACAACGAAAGCGGATACTTCGGCGGCAGATACACCTGCACCGCAGACGACGACGGTAACTGTAACTACGGTTTCACAGACGACAAAGAAACCTGCATCTTCAACTACTGCTTCGCAAACAACAAAGAAAGCAAGTGAGAATAAGCCGTCACAGACCGCAGGAAAGATGAGAAATATAACTTCACAGCAACTGGTTGAAGATATGACGTTCGGCTGGAACCTCGGTAATACGCTTGATGTTTGTCAGGCTGACCGTGACGGCGACGGTAAGGTAAACGAGCATGTTGAACCGGGAGAAAAGGTTGATGAAACGCTGTGGGGCAATCCTAAAGCCACAAAAGAGCTGTTCACATCGCTGAAAAAGAACGGCGTAAATGCGGTGCGTATACCTGTGACGTGGAGAGATCATATGGATTCCAATGGCAACATAGATAGGGAATGGATGGACAGGGTACAGCAGGTAGTCGATTATGCATACTCGCAGGGAATGTATGTTATTATAAATGTACATCACGACGGCGGCGGTGATCCTAAGTTCGGTGCATGGATAATCGAGGAGTCGCAGAAGGATTATAATACATTCCTGAAGAAATACAAAAATGTATGGAAGCAGATAGCAGAGAGATTCAAAAACTATTCGGACTATCTGATTTTCGAGTCGATGAACGAGGTCGGATTCGATACGCTTTACAATAAAAATAAGGCGGACGCATATAATCTGATAAATAAGATCAATCAGGATTTTGTTGACATAATCCGTGCGACAGGCGGAAACAATGCAAAGCGTCATCTGCTTATTGCGGGATATTATACGGATATAGAGCGCACCTGCGATTCGCTTTATAAAATGCCTGACGACAAAGCGGGCAGATGTATCCTGTCGGTACATTACTACACACCGTGGGATTTCTGCACCTGCGATATAAAGCACACATGGGGTACAAAGTCTGAAATCAGGCAAATGGAAACGCTTATCGGCAAGATGAAAAAGAACTTCGTTGACAAGGGAATACCCGTAATAATCGGTGAATATGCGGCAAGCGGAAGCGATCTTTCTTCCTGTATATTCTTTATAGAAAAGCTGAACAAGCTGTGCAGTGATTACGGTATAGCAACGTTTATATGGGATAGCGGCAGCCAGGTAAACAGGAAGACATACAAGTGGAGAACTCCGCAGTATCTTGAGGCATTAAAGCGTGCAACAAGCGGCAAGGACTACGAAGTAGTCAAGGAGTGATAGCGGTGCGGCGGGCGGCAATGTGCCGCATCAAGTTCCGCCGTTATAAATATTGATGTATGGATTAACTTATGTTGTCGGCGGCAGATAAACGTTAGTTGAAATAAGTTTCGACACTTCTGTCAACATCTCAGCTGTGACTACGGAAGTCTTATGTTCGTTTCGCCGAATGCACCGAGCTCAATATCATTCAAGAGTAAAAGGAAAAGAACAAAGGGGAGCAAGAAAAGTCGTATAGATTCACTTGCAAAAACATTGAATATCTTTATTCGGAAGAATGCAATAAAACTTGGCAATGATGCCGCAGATGATGAGAAACACACGCAGACAAGGAAACTGCTCCGACAGGCGTACAAAGGTACGTTGAGGAGCGGTTGACGCTGTAAGCAAAAATGCTTTCACACAGCCGTTTTTTACAGCTGTGTGAAATTTCTTTTTTGCAATGAAAATTTTGCAGGAGCGGCAGTTGTGTTTTTACCTTGACAGGCATAAAAAATCATGATATACTTAAAACTGTATAAATCGAACAAAAGAAAACGGAGGATAGTTTTCAATGGCAAAAATAGCAGTTCTCGGCTACGGTGTCGTAGGCTCAGGCACAGTCGAGGTTATTGAGAAGAATAAGGAAGGTCTTTTAAAGAAAGCCGGTCAGGAGATAGAGATAAAGTATATTCTTGATCTGCGTGATTTCCCCGATAGTCCTTATAAAGACAAGTTTGTAAAGGACTTCAACGTTATACTGAACGACCCCGAAATTTCGGTTGTGGTTGAGGTTATAGGCGGTATCAAGCCTTCATACGATTTTGTAAAGTCATCGCTTCTTGCAGGAAAGAGCGTTGTAACATCAAACAAGGAGCTTGTTGCCAAGAAGGGCGCAGAGCTTCTGAAAATCGCACACGAGAAGGGTGTAAACTTCTTCTTCGAGGCGAGCGTAGGCGGCGGTATCCCGATTATAAGACCGCTCCACCAGTGTCTTTCGGCTAACCGCATAGATGAAATTGCAGGTATCTTAAACGGTACTACAAACTTTATACTTACAAAGATGATCCGTGACAACATGGCGTTTGACGACGCATTAAAGACGGCTCAGGAGCTTGGCTATGCCGAGCGTAACCCCTCTGCCGATGTTGACGGTATCGATGCTTGCAGAAAAATCTGCATACTTGCATCTCTTTCATTCGGCAAGCATGTTTATCCCGATAATATCCATACCGAAGGTATCACGAAGATTACACCTGAGGATGTTGCATACTGCGAGAATTTCGGCGGTTCGATAAAGCTTATCGGCTGGGCTTCAAGACAGGATGACGGCAAGGTAGCCGTTATGGTTTGCCCTGCATTTATCCACGAGGACAGCCAGCTTGCAGGCGTTAACGATGTGTTCAATGCAATACTCGTAAGAGGCGACTCTACGGGCGATGTTGTATTCTACGGCAAGGGTGCGGGCAAGCTCCCGACAGCAAGCGCCGTTGTAGCCGATGTTGTTATCGCTGTGAAGATGAACTCATCGAGTAAGTCACTTTACTGGGAGGACAGCGATCAGGACTTCATTGAGGATACAGACAAGATAGTTCTTGAAAATTACATCCGTGTAAACGGCGTTTCAAAGGACGAGGCTGAGGCTCTGTTCGGCAAGGTAAGCTATCTTACAAGAAAAGGCGCTCCGGACGGCGAGCTTGCGTTTATTACTCCCGCTATCAGCGAAAAGGACTGCAACGAGGCTGTTGCAAAGCTCGGAGATAAGCTGCTCGGCCGCATAAGAGTTCTTGATTATTGATGAAAATTTAATACCCTATCTGAAAGGAAAAACAACAATATGTCCGAAAATCAACCGAAGTATAAGAGAATACTTTTAAAGCTCAGCGGCGAGGCGCTTGCAGGGGACAAGAAGATGGGTCTTGATATGCCCACTGTCACCGAAATATGCAAGAGCATAAAGAAGTGCTATGACGTTGGTACCGAGATAGGTATCGTTGTAGGCGGAGGCAACTACTGGAGAGGCCGTTCAAGCGAGAATATGGACAGAGTAAGAGCCGACCATATCGGTATGCTTGCTACAGCGATGAACGCACTTGCGGTTGCCGATGTACTTGAGAGCCTCGGCTGTCAGGTCCGTGTGCAGACTGCCATTGATATGAAGCAGATAGCTGAGCCGTATATAAGACAGAAGGCTGTAAGACATTTTGAAAAGGGAAGAATAGTAATATTCGGTTGCGGTACGGGCAGCCCGTTCTTCTCGACAGACAGTGCCGCCGCACTGAGAGCCGCAGAGATAAATGCGGATATACTGCTCAAGGCGACTATGGTTGACGGTATCTATGACAAGGATCCGCATAAGTATGACGATGCTGTTAAGTACGATTCGCTCACACATCAGCAGATACTCGTGCAGAGCCTCAAGGTTATGGACAGTGCCGCTGCGGCTATGTGCCGTGAGAACAAGACACCTATCCTTGTATTCGATCTGAGCAGACCGGATAATATTTTCGATGCTGTAATGGGCAAGAAGATAGGTACGGTAGTCAGCGACAAGTAAGCTGAAGGTAAATAAAAACAGTAATATATACCCGAAAGGAAATTAACCAATGAAAGACGTAATCAATACCGCTAAGGACAAGATGGGCAAGTGTGTGGCTTCTGTTGAAACAGAATACGCTTCGATCCGTGCAGGCAGAGCAAATCCCGCAGTACTGGATAAAGTGACTGTTGACTACTACGGTGTTCCCACGCAGATAAACGCTATGGCGGCTGTTGCCGTTTCAGAGGCAAGAGTGCTTGTTATCACTCCCTGGGACGCTTCAACTCTCAAGTCTATCGAAAAGGCTATACTTGCAAGCGACATCGGAATTACTCCCACAAACGACGGTAAGGCTATACGCATAACCTTCCCCCAGCTTACAGAGGAAAGAAGAAAAGAACTTTGCAAGCAGGTAAAGAAGATCGCCGAGGAAGGTAAGGTAGCTGTCCGTAATGTCCGCCGTGACGCTATGGAAAAGTTCAAGGCTATGAAGAAGAACAACGAAATAACCGAGGACGATCTCAAGAACTGCGAGAAGGACGTTCAGAAGCTCACAGACAAATACTGTGACGATATGGACGCTGCCTGCAGTGCAAAAGAAAAAGAAATCATGACAGTTTAATTGCCGGTAATCAAATTGGCTGATTTAAATAAGGACGCTCTGACCTGTGTTCCGCTCCATGTCGGATTTATCATGGACGGAAACGGCAGGTGGGCGAAAAAAAGAGGACTTCCGAGAAAGGCAGGTCATTCACAGGGTGCGAAGGTATTCAGGCGCACTGTTGAGGATTGCCGTGACATCGGAATAAAATATTGCACCTTCTATGCGTTTTCAACGGAAAACTGGAAACGTCCGAAGGATGAAGTTGACGCCATAATGAAGCTGCTTGTAAAATATCTTGACGATATACGCAGTATGGCTCAGAAGAATACAAGGATAATCTTTCTCGGGGATAAGTCTGCGTTTGATGATGATATTCAGGCAAGGCTTGTCGAGATTGAAGAAATATCAAAGAATAATGACGGTCTGTATGTTCTTGTAGCGCTCAATTACGGCGGTAAGGATGAGATACTGACTGCGGCAAAACGTCTTGCAAGGGATTATAAAGAGGGTAAGGTCGATCTTGACGGCTTTACGGAAGACGATTTTGACAATTATCTTTATACTAAGGGCATCCCTCCTGTCGACCTTATCATAAGGCCGAGCGGAGAGCAGAGAACCTCAAACTTCCTTATCTGGCAGGGAGCTTATGCGGAGCTTTTGTTTATGGATGTTCTGTGGCCGGATTTTTCAAAGAAGGATCTTATTGCGGCTTGTGACGAGTACGCAAGGAGAAACAGAAGATTCGGCGGACTGTAATGCGTTTCTGAAAGGAAAAGAACTACAAGATGGTAACCAGAATAGTGACCGCACTGGTAGCGATACCGATCGGTATATTAATAGTAGCACTGAACAACGAGATACTTTACTATGTTGCTATGACGGCTTTTTCTGTTATAGCGGTATATGAAATGTTAGTTACGACCAAATATCTGAAGAATAAGTTCACATCAGCCGTAAGCCTTATATTTGCGGCTGTAACACCTATTATTTTCTGGATAGAACCGCTCATGAACAACGTAAAGCTGATATACTTCGGTTTTGTTGTAATAATGCTTCTGGGAATGCTGTTCAATCACGAGAAGGCTCGATTTGAGCAGGTCGCACTTGTTGCGTTTATATCGGTTACGATACCTCTTGCGCTCTGCTCGATAGCATTTATGCGCTCAAAATTCCCGGATCACGCTATATTCCTTATAGTTTATACTATGGTAAGCGCATGGGTGGGAGATGCCGGTGCGTATTTTGTCGGAACGTTTTTAGGCAAGCATAAGATGTGTCCTGCGATAAGCCCCAAGAAAACGTGGGAGGGCTTTGTCGGAGGTATAGTAACATCGGGCGTTTTTGCGGTTATAATGAGCTTTGCGTATGAGCTTATCGACAGCATGATAAACGGCGGAGTGCATACATTCAGCGTGAACTGGGTGTATCTCACTGTTATGGCGCTTGTTATATCGGGACTCGGCGTAGTCGGAGATCTCTCTGCGTCACTTGTAAAGCGTGAATGCTCTGTAAAGGATTTCGGCAATATATTACCCGGACACGGCGGTATTCTTGACCGTTTCGACAGTGTTCTGCTTGCCGCACCGTTTGCATATATGATGTTCCAGATATACTTCCCCATAACCCCAATAGCATAATCGTATAATCATATTACAATGCCGAAGCGGAATACTCTTCGGCATTATTTGTCATAAAGAGGTAACAATTGAGTATTATAAAGAATATAGCCCTGCTCGGCAGTACAGGCTCGATAGGTACACAGACGCTTGACGTATGCCGTATGCACGGCATTAAACCGATTGCACTTTGTGCCGCAAAAAACACCGAACTTCTTGAAAAGCAGGCTCGTGAATTTATGCCCGAAGCTGTCTGCATATATGACGAAAACCGTTACAGCGATATGAAGCAGAGGCTTTCCGATACCGATATAAAGGTGCTGTGCGGAATGGATGGGCTGTGTGAGGTGTCATCTCTGAAAACGGACGCTGTTGTAAATTCGGTTGTCGGTATGGTTGGGCTTCGTCCTACTCTTGCGGCGCTTGACGCTGGCAACAAGGTGGCGCTTGCTAACAAGGAAACGCTTGTTACGGGCGGCGAACTTGTTATGAAAAAGGCGAAGGAGAAAAACCTGCCGATACTGCCGATAGACAGCGAGCATTCTGCTATATTCCAGTCGCTTATGGCAAGCGGAGGTAGCGGTATCGAGCGTATACTGCTTACGGCATCGGGCGGTCCGTTTTTCGGATACAGCTATGAAAAGCTGAAAACCGTAACAAAGGCACAGGCACTGAAGCATCCTAACTGGAACATGGGACAGAAGATAACAACAGACAGCGCAACGCTTATGAACAAGGGGCTTGAACTGATCGAAGCTGTGTGGCTGTTCGGGGTTACTCCTGAAAAAGTGGAGGTAAATGTTCACAGACAGAGCATTTTACACTCTGCGGTCGAGTTTGAGGACGGCTCGGTCATAGGTCAGATGGGCGTACCCGATATGAGAATACCGATACAGTTTGCGCTGACCTATCCCGAAAGATTACCGTCACCGGCAAAAAGGCTTTCGCTTTTTGATGTCGGCACTATGACGTTTGAAAAAGCGGACGAGGAAACGTTCCTGTGTCTTAAATATGCAAAAAAGATGATAGCAAAGGGCGGTACAGCCTGCACTGTGCTTAACAGCGCAAACGAGGCGGCTGTCGGACTTTTCCTTGAGGATAAGATACCGTTTTACCGCATAGGAGAGCTTGTTGCCGACGCTTGCGAAAATGTGAGGGAGCATAAAGAGGTAACGCTCGGCAATATACTGGACAGTGAAAACACGGCAAGGGAATATGTAATTGCCCACGCTTAGAATAAGGAGGCACTTTTGAACATACTCAACATTTTACTGGGAATACTTCTGTTTTTTTTGATTATACTCGTGCATGAATTCGGACATTTCACTGTCGCAAAGCTGTGCAGGATGAAGGTCAAGGAATTTGCGATAGGAATGGGTCCGAAGCTGTTCAAAAAACGTATCGGGGAAACCGTGTTTGCATTCAAGGCACTGCCTATAGGCGGCTCGGTCATGCTTGACGAGGACGTTGAAAATGACGACCCGAGGAGCTTCAGAAACAGGCCTGTGTGGATGAGGATACTTGTAATCGCCGCAGGTGCGTTTATGAATTTCGTTCTCGGATTTATCTTCTGCATTATTTCCGTTTTATGTTCAAACAGCGTTTCGACCAATGTCGTTGCGGGATTTCAGGAGGGTGCGATAAGCTCGTCTGTGCTTCAGGCAAACGATAAGATACTGAAAATCAACGGTATGAATATCTATACAACGATGGATATTTCGTTCCAGCTTTCAAATTCACAGTCGAGGGGTATAGGCTCGCAGTATTACAGCTATGACTTTGTGGTTGAGAGAAACGGTCAGACGGTTGAACTGAACAATGTTAAATTTGCTTCACGTTCCTACGCAAAAATGATTTCGGAGTATAAAAAGCTGGTGGGTGAAAAAGAGGGCTATGCGGCACTTCCCACCGAATATTTCGATATAGATACCAACAGCTATACAGAGGCTTTCAAGGAGCTTGAAAAGAACGATGCAGAATTTGCAAAGTCGTTTACGGCAATTGCCGATGAATATAAAAGCGGATATACGTCTGAGGAAAACAACCTGTATCTCGACTTTATTGTTTACGGAGAGAGGCACAATTTTGTGAACGTTATACAGGCGGCGTGTGCAAACTTTGTTTCATACGGCAGGCTGATATGGATCTCGTTCGGCAATCTGCTCAACGGCACATACGGCCTTAACGAAATGTCGGGTCCTATCGGCGTTGTGCAGAGTGTAAGCACCGTTGCTTCTTTCGGCTGGGGCTCGCTTATGACGCTGGCGGCACTGATTGCAATAAACATAGGCATAGTAAATCTCCTGCCGATACCCGCTATGGACGGCGGCAGACTTGTGTTCCTTTTTATAGAACTTATCAGAGGAAAGCCTGTCAAGGCGGAGCATGAGGGAATGGTGCATTTTATCGGCATCGTTGCGCTTATGGTGCTTATGGTCATAGTGACATTCAATGATATTGTAAGAATAATTACAGGCGGTTAAAATGAGTAAGAAGAAAGTTAAAGTCGGAAATCTGACTCTCGGAGGAGAGCATATATATATACAGTCGATGCTGAATATCCCTGCGGATGATGTTGAGGGCAATGTAAGGCAGGCAATCGAACTTGAAAAGGCAGGCTGTGAGATAATACGCACGGCAGTGCCTGCGGTAAGAAACTCGGAACTTATATACGCACTTAAAAATGCGGTCAATATACCTGTTGTTGCGGACATACATTTTGATTACAGGATAGCGCTCGAATGTGCGGCGGCAGGTGTCGACAAGATAAGGATAAATCCCGGAAATATCGGGGATAAGGACAGGGTAAAGGCTGTGGCGGACGCTTGCCGCAACCGCAATATCCCTATAAGAATAGGCGTGAACAGCGGCTCGGTAGAGCGTGAACTTCTTGCAAAGTACGGCGGGCCTACCGCACAGGCATTGGCTGAAAGCGCTTCACGTCATGTGGAAATGCTCCGTGAATTTGATTTTGACGATATAGTGCTTTCGGTAAAATCGTCCGATGTCAAGCTGATGACGGAGAGTTATCGTCTGATACATGAAATGTACGATTATCCTCTGCACCTCGGAGTGACCGAGGCAGGCACAGCCCGTATGGGCATAATCAAGTCGGCGGCGGGAATAGGCTCACTGCTCCTTGACGGTATCGGAGATACGATAAGAGTATCGCTGACAGCCGACCCTGTCGAAGAAATCTATGCCGCAAAGGATATACTTAAAGCTGTCGGAATAGGCGGCGGTGTGAGGATAGTTTCCTGCCCCACCTGTGGCAGAACTGGAATCGACCTTATTTCCATAGCAAAGCAGGTCGAACAGCGTACAAGAGATATAACAGCCGATATAAAGATAGCTGTAATGGGCTGTGTCGTAAACGGTCCGGGAGAAGCAAGAGAGGCTGATATAGGCATCGCCGGCGCAAAGGGTGAGGGTATAATCTTCAAAAAGGGCGAGGTTATACGCAGAGTGCCTGAGGAAAAGCTGGTTGACGAACTTATGAACGAGGTCGGCTTGATGCTCGGCAACAAAGAAAAATTATGAGGAACGTGAAATAAATGGCTGCCATTTTAAAAGAAATTCTTGACAGGGTCGAAATGCCTCAGCAGACAGCGGACGCACGACTGTTGTCGATACTGTGTGACGAAGCGGATAAGAGCATGATACTTCAGCTTGAAGCGGATGAACTGATACCGTACAGCGTGCTTGCCGAAACGGGCAATGCAATAAAGAAGTATCTCAATGTGCCGTCGGTAAAGATTTATCCGAAATATGCGCCTGAGCTGTTCAGCCCGTCATATCTTTATGACATTATTCAGATATTGAAGCCGTCACACGGCGTTATAAACGGATATATGGACGATTCCGAGATAAGCGACGACGGAGATACATTTGAGTTTACGCTTATGCACGGCGGAATTGACCTTCTGTACAGCGAGAAGATAGACAAGGAAATTGAGAAGTTCACAAAGGGCGTTTTCTCGAAGAGCGTAACGGTAAAATTCAGCGAAAATGCGACAGTAGGTTATGCAGACCTTGACGAAAGGTATTATGAGGAATTGTCTGCACAGCCGCTTCCGGATTTTGATGAGATCGACAGGAAGGCGGCAGAACGTGCCAGTGAGAGCAAAAGTTCAAGGGGCAAGAAATCAAGACCGGAGCCGAGAAAGCGTCCGGGCAAGATAACGCTTACATATCTTGAGGATAAGCTGAACACGGACGGACTTTTATATCTCGGAAACGAGATAACCGAAGCGCCGCAGTCGCTGAAGTCACTGGGAGAAGAAAGCGACAGCGTCACGGTATGGGGCGAACTTACCGATGTTGAGCATAAGGACACAAGAAACGGTGTCTACACAATAATTACGGCATCGCTTTGTGACGATACGGGCAGGATACCTGTAAAGCTGTTCGCCAAGACCGAGATCATTGACGATTACGATTTTCTTGAAGACGGTGCGGTTTTTGTTATGCACGGCAGCTATAAGCTTGACACATTCGCAAATGAGATGCAGTTCAATCCTACGGATATAATGCAGGTTTCACTGCGTGATGATTATACTATGAAAACACCTGCGCCAAAGGCTTCCTCACAGGGAGGAAATGCGTCTGCCGCTCCTGCAATGACAAAGGCAAACGTGTTTGCAGAGCCTGAGGAAATGGATCTGATGTTTGAAACCACGCATTTCGGCAGTAAGGCAAAACTCGTAATGGGCAAGCCGATAAATGACGCTCCTGTTGAGATGGCAAGCATAATGACGGAGCGTGACAACGTTACCGTATGGGGTGAAATCTTCAATGTCGAGAAGAAGGAAACCAAGAGCGGAAAGTCAACGATAATCACAGCCGCATTCAGCGACAGGACTTCATCTATGATAATGAAGCTGTTCGTTTATAATACAAAGCTTGACAGCTACAGCTTCATTCAGAACGGTGCAAAGATACTTGCGAACGGCAGTTATAAGGCTGACGATTTTCTGCACTGCAACTGCTTTAATCCGCAGTCGGTAATGCTTGTCGAGGTAAAGCCGAAGCAGGACAATGCTCCCGAAAAGAGAGTAGAACTTCATATGCATACCAATATGTCGGATATGGACGCAGTTACAGCTCCGTCTGTGCTTGTAAAGCAGGCTCACGCATGGGGCCACAAGGCGGTAGCTATAACCGACCACGGCAACGCACAGGCATATCCTGAGGCTATGAATACCGTTGAGAAGATAAACAAGGACGATCCCGACTTCAAGGTGATATACGGACTTGAGGCATACTTTGTAAATGACGGAAACGCAGTTGTTGACGGATGTGACAATGTAAAAATCGAGGACGATATAATCGTATTCGACATAGAAACAACGGGACTTCATCCCGCAAACGAGCGTATAACCGAAATAGGTGCGGTAAAGCTGCGTAATATGGAGATAGTTGAACGATTCTCGACATTTGTAAATCCGATGATGCCGATACCGTCAAATATCACGGAGCTTACGGGTATCACGGACGATATGGTAGCCGACGCTCCGACCGAGGATGTTGCGGTCAGCGACTTTATGGCTTTCTGTGGCAATTCTCCCGTTTGCGCACATAACGCAAAGTTTGATGTGTCGTTTATCAGAAGTGCCGCCACGAGAATGGGAAAGAATTTTGATAATCCTGTAGTCGATACGCTGAGTATTGCAAAGGCGGCGCTCAAGGGCATCAAGAACTATAAACTCGACACTATAGCAAAGTATTTCAAGCTGGGCGACTTTGACCATCACAGAGCGGTTGCGGATGCAGAAATGCTGTGCATGATATATATGCACATAGTAAACGATACAAGAAAGACCGCAAAACTTGAATATATAGGCGACTTCAACACGGCGTTCGGAAGTGTTGATATAAAGAAGCTGCCTACTTATCACCAGATAATTCTTGTAAAGAACAAGGTCGGTCTGAAAAATCTGTACAGACTTATTTCCGCATCGAACCTTGATTATTTCTATAAAAAGCCGAGAATACCGAAATCCATGCTGTCGCAGTACAGAGAGGGACTTATCATAGGAAGTGCGTGCGAGGCGGGCGAGCTTTTCAGGGCGATACTTGAAAAGGAATCGCAGGAGAAGATAGAGGAAATCGCATCGTTCTATGATTATCTTGAGATACAGCCTATCGGCAATAATATGTTCCTGCTTAGAAACGGCAAGGTAAGCAGTGAAGAGGATCTGAGAGATCTCAACCGTGCTATAGTGCAGCTTGGCGACAGGCTCGGAAAGCCGGTAGTAGCTACCTGTGACGTGCATTTCAAAGACCCTGAGGACGCTGTATTCCGTGAGGTACTGCAGGCAGGACAGGGCTATGAGGACTTTGCAAATCAGCCGCCGCTTTATTTCAGGACTACCGATGAAATGCTTGAGGAATTTGCTTATCTCGGTGAAGAAAAGGCGAAGGAAGTCGTTATTACAAACACGAACAGGATTGCCGATATGATCGAGGTGGTACGTCCTATCCCCACAGGCACATATACTCCTCATATTGACGGTGCAGACGAGGAATTACAGCAGCTTTGCTGGGACAGGGCGCACGCATGGTACGGTGACGATCTGCCGGAAACAGTTGAAAAACGACTCAAGAAGGAGCTTGACTCTATCATAAAGCACGGATTCGCCGTACTGTATATGATAGCGCAGAAGCTGGTCGCATTCTCGGAAAAGAACGGTTATCTTGTCGGCTCACGAGGCTCGGTAGGTTCATCGGTAGTTGCCATAATGGCAGGTATCTCCGAGGTAAACCCCTTGCCTCCGCACTACAGATGCCCCAAGTGCCGACACAACGAATTTATCCTTGACGGCTCTTACGGCTCGGGCTTTGACCTGCCGCCGAAAAAGTGTCCTAACTGCGATATAGATATGATCCGTGACGGTCACGATATACCGTTTGAAACGTTCCTCGGATTTGACGGCGATAAGTCGCCCGATATTGACCTTAACTTCTCGGGCGAGGTACAGGGAAAGGTACACAGATACACAGAAGAACTGTTCGGTAAGGATCACGTTTTCAAGGCGGGTACTATCTCAGCCGTGCAGGAAAAGACTGCGGAAGGCTTTGTACGCAAATGGCTTGAAAAGAAGGGTATGACGGCAAACTCCGCCGAAATATCACGTCTTGCGGCAGGCTGTACAGGCGTTAAGAGAACAACGTCACAGCATCCCGGCGGAATGGTCGTTGTACCGAGCGATTATGAGGTTTATGACTTCACGGCGGTTCAGCACCCGGCGGATAAGACGGAGAGCGATATGATTACAACGCACTTCGACTTCCATGCACTGCACGATACTATACTTAAACTCGACGAACTCGGACACGATGTGCCGACGCTGTATAAGCACCTTGAGGATATGACGGGTATAAAGATAGCGGATGTTCCGACGAGCGATCCTAAGGTTATGGAGCTGTTCACCTCGACAGAGCCGCTCGGCATAAAGGAGGAGGATCTCGGCGTTTCAAGCGGTACATACGGTATCCCCGAATTCGGCACGCCGTTTACACTGCAGATGCTTAAGGACGCACAGCCGAAGAAATTCTCCGACCTTTTACAGATTTCGGGTCTGTCGCACGGTACTGACGTATGGCTCGGAAACGCACAGGATCTTATCTCTGACGGAACCTGTACGATTTCAGAGGTTATCGGATGCCGTGACGATATTATGGTTTACCTTATGCATCAGGGTCTTGAGCCGAAGCTAGCATTCAAGATAATGGAGATAACCCGTAAGGGTAATGCCAAGAAGCTGTTCAACGAGGATATATACAAGGCATTTGAAGAGAACAATGTACCTCAGTGGTATATCGAAAGCTGTAAGAAGATAAAGTATATGTTCCCTAAGGCACACGCCGCCGCTTATGTAACCGGTGCTGTAAAGCTGTGCTGGTTCAAGGTCTATTATCCGTCGGAATTCTATTCTGCGGTACTTACAAAGCACACTGAAAATATAGATGTAAAGACGGTTCTCGGCGGTAAGGAGAGCGTCAGAAACAAGATACAGCTTATTCAGTCAAACCCGGAGGCTACCGCAAAAGACAAGGGTATGCTTGACGCACTGTTGCTGATATATGAAATGATGCTCAGAGGTATCACGTTCCTGCCTGTTGACTATAAGAAGTCGAGGGCGACGACTTATGCGATAGAGGACGGAAACCTCCGTCTGCCGTTCCTTGCGGTAGAGGGCTGTGGTGAAAACGCCGCAATCAAGCTCAAGGAAGTTATCGACAAGGGCGACTTTATCTGCCTTGAGGATATTCAGGCACAATCAGGTATAAACAGCACCGTTCTCGGCAAGCTGTATGATATGAATGTATTCGGGGATCTCCCTCAATCCGCACAGATCTCCTTCTTCTAAGCGGGCGGCGGCTGTGAGCCGCCCAAATTCCGACCTTTTTAAAGGTCGGTGAGGGGCTGAAGTACGGCGGACGGTCGGGGACGATACGCAGAAAGTAAATTTGACTTAAAGGAAAACGGTACACAATGAAAACAGCGGCAATTATATGCGAATACAATCCGTTCCACAACGGACATAAATATCACATAGAGCAAACCCGTTTACAGCACGGTGCAACTCATATCGTATGCGTTATGAGCGGAAATTTCACCCAGAGGGGCGATGTTGCGCTTGCGGATAAATATGCGAGAGCGAGAGCCGCACTTATGGGAGGAGCGGATCTGGTGGTAGAACTGCCTACTCCGTTTGCGCTGTCGAGTGCGGAGCATTTTGCTATGGGGGCTTGCCGTATTGCCGATTCGCTCGGTTGTGTCGATATGCTGAGTTTCGGCAGTGAATGCGGTGATGTTTCTGTGCTTGAGGAGGCGGCAGGAGCAGTTGAATATGCGGTGCAGACCGATGAGTTTTTCAGCCTGATGCGTAAAGGCACTTCGTATCCTGCGGCACTGAAGCAGACGGTCGAGAAGAATTATACGTCAGATGTCGTGCAAACGCTTACAGAGCCAAACAACACGTTGGCTGTCGAATATATCCGTGCGCTTGACAAGCTGGGCGGTATGATAAAGCCGGTCACGGTAATGAGAAGCGGTGCGGCACACGACAGCGATGAGGGCAGTGACACGGTAATCAGCGCATCAAGGCTCAGAAAAATGCTTAGTGAAGGCGAAGATGTAAGCGCATATACCGATTTTGCCGATTATGAGAATTTCGCACATATTGAAAATATCGAAACGGCGATCCTTGCAAAGCTACGCACTATGTCAAAGTCGGAATTTGAACGGCTTCCCAACGGCACGGGCGGAATGGACAGCAGGATATATAAGGCGGTACGCACGGCGGTTTCGCTTCCGCAGTTACTGCTTATGATAAAATCAAAGAATTTTACTATGGCAAGAATACGCAGACTTGTGCTGTGTGCATTCCTCGGCATAACGGGAAACGATCTTAAAAATCCTCCTGCTTATGCGAGGATACTGGGAATGAATTCAAAGGGCAGGGAAATACTTGCGGCAGGGGAGCATAAGCTGCCTGTGGACACATCGCTTTCGGCGCTGGCAAAAACAAGTACGGAAGCGGAGCGTTTTGCAAGACTTGAAGAAAGAGCGGGAAATCTGTACGCATTGGCACTTGATAAAAAACAGCCGTGCGGTGCCGAATTTACTTCAAAGCCGGTTATAATATAAACAGGAGGAAACAGTATGGACAACGCAGGAAAATACAGAGAGCTTCGTGAAATGCACAAGGAATTTATATATCACGGCTACGACATTGCCGATGACGGAATATTCTTTCATTTTTCGATAGATGATTATCATTTTTATCCCTCGTGGAAAACCGAAAGCGGACTTCTCAAAAACGTAACTCCGTTTCTCGAATACATAATATTCAATCTCGGTATGGCAGAGCTTGTCAGCTACTGGAAATGCGCCTGTCCGCCTGTTGTAAAGGTAAAGTGCGGTTCTCTTGACGAAAAGCAGTGCCTGTGGTGGAAAAAACTCTACTTCAACGGACTGGGAGAGTTCTTCTACAGAAATAATATAGACGCTGATTTTGACAGCTTTATGCAGATAGTGCCTGATGATAACGGCAAGCGTAAATACAGCTGTGAAAGGGAAGTCGGCGGTTATCTCGTTGCGGTAGGCGGCGGAAAGGACAGCGTTGTTTCTCTTGAACTGCTCAGAAAATATCACGATGAAACGCTGTGCTATATAATAAATCCGAGAGGCGCTACGGTGGAATGCGCCAAGGTCGCAGGCTTTGACGAAAGCAAAATTGTCGGACCTCGCAGAACGATAGACAGGGCGCTCCTTGAACGCAATGCGGACGGATACCTGAACGGTCATACGCCGTTCTCGGCGGTAGTCGCATTCTCGGCTTATCTGTTTGCTTATCTTTACGGCAAGAAGTATATAGTGCTGTCAAATGAAAGCAGTGCGAATGAAACCTATGTCAGCGGCAGGCAGGTAAATCACCAGTACAGCAAAAGCACCGAGTTCGAGCGTGATTTCAGAAGCTACGTTACCGATTATCTTGACGACAGTATACAGTATTTCAGCCTTCTGCGTCCGTGGAGCGAGTGGCAGATAGCAAAGAAATTCGTTACCTATCCGCAGTATTTCCCCGTGTTCCAGAGCTGTAATCTTGGCTCAAAGACGGATACATGGTGTGCGGACTGTGCAAAGTGCCTTTATGTATATATACTGCTGTCGGCATTTCTTGACGATGAAACGCTCATAAAGATATTCGGAAAGAATATGCTCGACTGCGAAAAGTACGAGGATATGTTTGACGGGCTTGTGCTTGACGGCAAGGATAAGCCGTTTGAATGCGTAGGCACAAAGAGCGAGGTAAGGCTGTCGCTGTATATGGCAATAAAGCGCAGGGGAGAGAAGCTCCCTTATCTGCTCAGCCGTTACGCAAGGACTGATCCGCCCGTACCGCAGAGCATGGATAATTATTTTGACAATGATAATTTTGTACCTCAGCATCTTATAGGACTGCTGAAGTAAGAAAGTGACGATATATGACTATAGATGAAAAGCTGAAAGCGTTTTTTGAGGGAAAAAAAGTTGTTATTTTAGGCTTTGGCAGAGAGGGACGTTCTACACTGAAACTGCTCGGAAGCTGTAATTGCAAAAGCATTACGGTAGCAGATATGAACCCTGTACCTGAATCGGAAGCGGAGGGTTGTACGCTTTGCTGTGGAGAGGATTATCTTACCTGCCTTGACGACTGCGATATTATAATGAAAGCACCGGGTGTCATTCTGAAAAATATTGTGAGCGATGAAATAAAGGCAAAGATTACCTCGCAGACCGACTTGTTTTTACGTTTTTGCGACAATATGATAATAGGAATCACAGGAACAAAGGGAAAATCGACCACGTCAAGCCTGATAAAATTCTTTATCGAAAAAAGCGGCAAGGATACGATGCTTATAGGCAATATAGGCGTGCCTCCGCTTGAAAGACGTGGGGAATTCACAAAGGATTGTGTTATCGTATGTGAAATGTCCTGTCATCAGCTTGAATATGTCAAGGCATCGCCCGATGTGGCGGTACTGCTGAATGTTTATCCCGAACACCTTGACCACTATACCGATTTTGCGGCTTACCGAAACGCAAAGCTGAACATTTTCCGCTATCAGAATGAAAACGATACGCTGATAATCGGCGAAGAGGTAAAGCAGTATGCCGATACGAAGGCAAGGGTAATTACAGCCGGTTTTTCCTGCGGTGATATAGGAACAAGAAACGGCGGTATCTTTATCGGTGATGAATTTTACCCTGCCGACACGATAGATACAAAGCTAAAGGGCGAGCATAACCTGTATAATATAGCGATAGCGATTTATGCCGCAACAAAGGCAGGCTGTACCGTAAAGCAGTGCCTTGATGCGCTTGAGCAGTTTTGCGGACTTGAACACAGGCTTGAGTATGTCTGCACGCTGAACGGTGCAGAGTATATCAACGACAGCATAAGCACAGCGCCGCAGACGGCGATAGCCGCACTTAAAGCGTATCCCGATACCGATACGCTGATAATAGGCGGAATGGACAGGGGCATACCTTATGATGAATTATCCGACTGGCTGAGCGGTGATACTTCGGTCAGAAATCTGATAATACTCCCCGACAGCGGCAAGAGAGTAGCTGAGAAGGTTACAAATCCGCTTGTAAAGCTGATTTATGCCGATGATATGGAGCAGGCTGTGAAATATGCAAAGCAGGTAACGAAAACACGTTGCATCTTATCGCCTGCCGCCGCAAGCTACGGCTTTTACAAGAACTTTGAAGAAAGAGGAAAGCACTTCAAGGAGCTTGTGACATCAAATAATTGACAGAATATAAAAACTTTTTGTAACAAATGACGAAATTTCCCCGATATAACTGTGGGGATTGACAAAATCGGTTTTATGTGTTATCATATTATCGTGATAGCACATTAGCACGCTAAAGTGCTGCGATATAAATAAAGAAACAAAGCCGACAGGCATGAAAGGAAATAACCATAGATGAAAAGCTACGATCTTATTACACCCGAGGGTACAAGAGATCTGCTGTTTGACGAGTGTGTAGCCCGTAAAGAAGCAGAGGACAAATTAAGAGCGGTGTTCACCGCACACGGATACAGCGAAGTGATTACTCCTGCGCTTGAATTTTACGATGTGTTCAACAACAAGACAAGGAGCTTCCGACAGGAAGATATGTACAAGCTGACAGACGGCAAGGGCAGACTTATGGTAATGCGCCCGGACAGTACAATGCCGATTGCCAGAATAGTTGCAACAAGACTTCGTGACGGCGTGTTCCCGTTAAAGCTGTTCTGCTCGCAGAATATCTACCGCTGCAATCCCAAAATGGCAGGCAGGGACGACGAGTTTATGCAGAGCGGTGTTGAGATAATAGGCGGAGATGAGAAGCGTTCCGACCTTGAGGCACTCAGCCTTGCGGCACAGGTGCTGAACTCCTGCTCAAGCGATGATGTGCGTCTTGAAATAGGCGATAACACGTTCTATAAGCTGCTTCTTGAAAAGCTGGATATTGACGATGAGGAAACGGTAAGAAGCCTTATTGAGTCAAAGAACACTCCCGACCTTACGCAGTTTATCAAGGAAAACGTTGACAACAATCCCGAAAAACGCAGATATTCCGAGATACTTTTACAGCTCCCCGATCTGTTCGGCGGTGCGGAGGTATTCGACAAGGCGGAAAAGCTGTTCGCAGGCACAGCCCTCTCAGACAGGCTGACAGAACTTAAGGAAACGTTTGACGCACTGAGAAAGCTTGAAGCTGAAGACAAGATAACAGTTGACTTAGGACTTGTAAACAAGGCTGAGTATTACACGGGAATCGTGTTCAGAGGATATATAGAGGAATACGGTCAGGCTGTTCTTTCGGGCGGAAGATATGATACGCTTATCGGCAGCTTCGGAGCGGACGATATGCCGGCTGTAGGCTTTGCGGTAAACGTAAACGCTATTGCGGCGGCTAATCTCAGAAGCAACAGAAGCACAAAGGCACGTCACGCAGAGGTTCTGGTATTTGCCGCAGACGAGGATCTGATAGACGGTATCAGCCACTGCACAAAGCTTATTTCAAAGGGCATCAGCGCAGAGTTCAGCACCTGCCCCACGCTTGATGCGGCTATGGAATATGCTAAGGCTAACAAGATAGGCAGAATAGATATAATAGATAAAGATAAGAACGAACAGCCCGTTACAATGACGCTGTAAGAAGGGATATACATAAATGGACAAGAAAACAATCAGAATCGCTCTTACTAAGGGCAGACTTGAAAAGGACACGGTAAACCTTTTCGATAAGATAGGATATGATGTTTCACAGCTTCGTGACAAGGGCAGACGGCTTATACTCGATATACCGGGAAGCAATATCGAGGTAGTTCTTGCAAAAGCCGCAGATGTACTGACTTATGTTGAACACGGCGTATGCGACTTAGGCGTTGTCGGAAAGGACACTATAGATGAGCACGGCGGAAGATTTTTCGAGGTGTGCGACCTTGGGTTCGGCCGTTGCAGATTTGCCCTTGCGGGCAAAGTCGGCAACAACTTCTATGAGGGCTGTGGTGTAAAGACTATTGCCACAAAGTACCCGAATATCACAAGAAGATTCTTCGAGTCAAAGGCTATGGACGTTGATATAGTAAAGATAGAGGGCTCTGTAGAGCTTGCTCCCTTGCTTGAACTGTCGGACGGTATCGTTGATATAGTAGAAACCGGTACAACTCTTAAGGAAAACGGACTTGAGGTATACGAATACGTTTCACCTATTTCAGCCCGTGTTATAGTAAATCCGGTAAGTATGAAACTCAAGAAGAACAGTATTGAAGATCTTATAGACAAGATGGAAAGCAACATATAAGAAAGGACGCACAATAAGATGATAAAGACTATCAAAGCAGACGGCAGTGAAAAAGAATTCCTCGCAGGTATGAAAAAGCGCAGCAGTGAGGTAAATGCCGAGGTTGAAAAGACAGTAAGAGCTATTATAGACGATGTTGCCGCAAGAGGCGACGAGGCTGTAAAGGAATATACAGCAAGGTTTGACTGTCCCGATATGCAGTATTACAGAGTACCCGATGAAGTCATACAGGACGCACTCACAAATGCAGACCCCGACTTTGTAAACTCGATGCTTAACGCTCAGGAGAACATTACGGCATTCCACACCCGTCAGAAGCAGAACGGATATATGATGACAGACGAGAGCGGCTGTATCTTAGGTCAGCGTGTAAGAGGTCTTGACAGAGTAGGCTTATATGTTCCGGGCGGCACGGCGGCTTATCCTTCGTCTGTTCTTATGAACGCTATCCCTGCTAAGATCGCAGGCGTAGGCGAGATTATTATGGTAACTCCTCCTATGAAGGACGGTACGCCCAACAACGATATACTTGTGGCGGCGGCTCTGTGTGGTGTTGACAAGATATTCATGTGCGGCGGTGCTCAGGCTGTTGCGGCTCTGGCATTCGGCACAGAGGAGATACCCAAGGTATCAAAGATAGTAGGACCGGGAAATATCTTCGTAGCGACAGCAAAGAAGCTCCTTTACGGAACGGTTGATATTGATATGATAGCAGGTCCGAGCGAAATTCTTATAGTTGCGGACGATACCGCTAATCCGAAATATGCCGCCGCTGACCTTATGTCGCAGGCTGAACACGACAAGCTGGCAAGCTCCGTGCTTATAACGACAAGTCAGCGTGTTGCCGATGAAACAGTAAAGGAAATCGAAAGACAGGTTGCAGACCTTTCAAGAAAGGATATTATCAATACCTCTCTTGATAACTGCGGTGCGATAATTATATGTGACGATATGGACAAGGCTTGCGAGATAGCAAACGAAATTGCTCCCGAACACCTTGAGGTGCTTGCCGCAAATCCTCTCGAATATATAGGAAAGCTGACAAACTGCGGTTCGCTGTTCCTCGGAGAATATGCTCCCGAGCCTCTCGGCGACTATTACGCAGGACCTAACCACGTTCTTCCCACAAGCGGTACGGCGAGATTCTTCTCACCGCTTTCAGTTGACAGCTTTATCAAGAAGTCAAGCTATATCTACTATACAAGAGAAAAGCTGTACGGCGCTAAAGAGGATATTGTAAGAATAGCAAATCGTGAAAGACTTACAGCACACGCAAATGCTATCACGGTAAGATTCGAGGACTGACAGATGAACTATACAACATGGGAACAGCGTGTCCGCAAGGTCGAGCCGTATACACCCGGCGAACAGCCTAAGACGGACAATGTAATAAAGCTGAACACTAACGAAAACCCTTTTCCGCCGTCACCTATGGTGGAAAAAGTAATTAAGGAATATAACGAGGACGCACTGAGATTATACCCCGATACAAGAGCGGGACTGCTCGTAGACGCACTGGCTAAGCGTTACGGCGTTGACAGCGATCAGGTGTTTGTGGGTGTAGGCTCTGACGATGTAATATCGCAGACGTTCCTTACATTTTTCAATTCCGACAAGGAAATTCTTTTCCCCGATATTACATATTCGTTCTATGATGTATGGGCGGACCTTTACAGAATACCGTACCGCACAGTGCCTTTAAAGGACGATTTTACAATTGATCCCGACGACTACAAGTGCGACAACGGCGGTATAATTATCCCCAACCCCAACGCACCGACAGGCGTACTTGAAAGCCTTGATACGATAGAGGAAATACTGAAAGCAAATCCCACATCGGTAGTTGTAATAGACGAGGCGTATATAGACTTCGGCGGAACAAGCTGTCTGCCGCTTATAAACAAGTATGAAAATCTGCTCGTAGTGCAGACCTTCTCAAAGTCACGCTCTATGGCGGGTATGAGAATAGGCTTTGCTATCGGCAGTAAGAAGCTGATAAAGTATCTCAGCGATGTGAAGTTCTCGGTAAACAGCTACACGATGAATCCGCTGTCTATTATCGGCGGTGCGGCGGCTGTAGAGGACGAGGAGTATTTCCAGAAGACAACGCATGAGATTATAAATACAAGAGAATACAGCAAGAAAAGGCTTACTGAACTTGGCTTTACATTCCCGAATTCGATGAGTAACTTTATCTTTGCTTCTCATAAGAGTGTTCCTGCAAAGGAGATTTTCACAAAGCTCAAAGAGCAGGGAATATATGTACGCTACTGGGATAAGCCCAGAATCAACAATCACCTCAGAATAACTATCGGCACTAAGGAAAATATGGACAAGGTGTTTGAAAAGCTCGCCGAAATAGTCGGCTGAATACCGAAAGGATAAGAATATGAGCGTTATCGAAAGAAAGACAAAGGAAACCGATATAAAGGCGGAGCTTAACGTTTACGGCAGTTCAAAAGCCGAGATAGACAGCGGTATAGGCTTTTTCGACCATATGCTGACGGCACTTACCGTACACGGCGGATTTGATTTAAAGCTAAAGTGTGACGGAGATCTATACGTTGACGGACACCACACGGTAGAGGACTGCGGAATAGTGCTTGGCAAGGCACTGGCTGAGGCACTCGGCGACAAGAGCGGTATTGTGCGTTTCGGAAGCGCATATGTTCCTATGGACGAGGCACTTTCATTCTGTGCCGTTGACATAAGCGGCAGGCCTTATCTGGTGTTTGACGCAGAATTTACCGATGACAGAACGGGTACATTCGATAACTGCCTTACGGAAGAATTTTTCCGTGCGTTTGCTTTCAATGCGGGAATTACGCTTCACGTTAAAAATGTTTACGGCAGGAACGATCACCACAAGATAGAGTCGATGTTCAAGGCGGTGGCTTATGCACTTAAAACAGCCGTAAGGAAAAATTCGGACGGCTCTGTAGTTTCCACGAAAGGAACATTATAATGATAACGATAATCGACTATGGCGCAGGAAATCTGTTCAGCGTGCAGAACGCACTGAATTTTCTCAGTGTGGAAAACAATATATCTAGTAAGGTCGAGGATATTATTTCGGCGGATAAGCTGATACTGCCCGGTGTGGGGGCGTTCCCCGACGCTATGAAGATGCTTGACGAGGCAGGGCTTACTGAAGTGATAAAAGAGCAGGCAAAGAAAAAAGCACTGATGGGTATCTGCCTTGGAATGCAGATGCTGTTTGATAAGAGCTATGAGTTCGGTGAAACCGAGGGGCTTGGGCTTATACCGGGTACGGTGGAACTTATGCACCCTGCAAACGATCTTGTGATACCGCACATAGGCTGGAACTCGCTTGAAAAGAACGAGCCATGCAAGCTGCTCGAAAGCGTAAACGACGGCGATTATGTATATTTTGTACACTCTTATGCGGCTGTGACCGACAGCAAGAATGTTGCGGCATACTGCGACTACGGTATGAAAGTGCCTGCGCTTGTTATGAGCGGCAATGTGTACGGCTGTCAGTTCCACCCCGAAAAGAGCGGTAAGACGGGACTGGGAATACTTAAAACTTTTGCGTCGCTTTAAGCGGCAAGTGAGAAAGGAGCTACTTATGGATAAGCTGATATGTTCATGCGGAGGCAAGCTGAAGCAGGGATTTTTCTCGGGCGGACTTCTGCCATTGCAGGCTCAGGTGTCGGTCGAATTTGAGGGCTACGGAGTAGCTGTAAGTCCGGTCACGGCTTATGTCTGCACAAAGTGCGGAAAGGTTGAACTGTACGCAGATAAAACTGTTGTCTGCGACCCCGCAGAGCAAGGAAAGGAAAACGAAGGCGAATGATAATTCTACCTGCAATTGATATAAAGGACGGCAACTGTGTGCGTCTTGTAAAAGGCGATTACGGCACAGCACACAAGGTAGCGGAAAGCTATATGGATACTGCGAGGAGCTTTGAACAGGCAGGCTCGCAGTGGATACATATGGTTGACCTTGACGGAGCAAAGGACGCAAGCACCGCAAACAAGGAGATATTCCTTGATGTAGCGAAAAATACAAGGCTTAAAGTAGAGGTCGGCGGAGGGATAAGAAACCTCGATACCGTTGAAATGTACCTTTCGGGCGGTGTGTCAAGAGTTATAATCGGCTCTGCGGCTGTCAAGAATCCTCAGCTTGTAAAGGACGCTGTAAAGGAATACGGCGACAGGATAGCGGTAGGAATAGACGCTAAGAACGGCTATGTTGCGACTGAGGGCTGGCTTGAAACCTCGGACGTTTACTTCACCGAGCTTGCAAAGCGTATGTCGGACGAGGGTGTAAAGTACATTATCTTTACCGATATTTCAAAGGACGGAACGCTGTCGGGTGTGAATGCCGTTCAGCTTGACGAAATAAACAAGGCTTGCAGTGCAAATATCATAGCAAGCGGCGGCGTGCATACGATAGATGATATTATAACTTGTAGAAAACTCGGACTTTACGGTACAATATGCGGAAAGTCGCTGTATCAGGGAACGCTTGATTTAAAGCAGGCGCTTTATGAGGCAACAAATGACTAACCGTGTTGTCGGTATTATAGGCTCGGCGGTATGCTCAGTTTCGGTGCTGTGCTTTGCGGTCAGTATGATAGTAGGGATATTTGTAAATACTTTGTTTTTATCGTGTTTTGCAAGTATGTTTATAGCACTGGGATTTATGCTTTTTATGTGCGCTGTTTCAGGGTCAAACAAAGATAATGAAAAGCGTGCTTGCGGTAATGTAAGTCTTGTATGTGCGGCAGTCTATCTTACGCTGATATTTTTGGTTTACTTCGCCGAGTGTACAACTGTAAATCTTTCGCCTCGGCTTGACGAAAAGATATTATCAATCATCGACTACGGTCATACGGGAAGCCTTTTCTTCAATTATGATCTGCTCGGATACGGCTTTATGGCATTGTCAACATTCTTTGCAGGTTTTCTTGTTGATAAAACAGAAAGATATGGCAAAGCACTCTCGCTTATGCTGAAAATACACGGAATATTTTTCCCGTCCTGTTTTTTCGTGCCGATGTTTCCGCTGTTCACCGGCGGTGACGGCGATACGCTGACAGGCACGGTTTTGCTTTTAGTATGGTGTGCATACTTTTTACCCGTTTGCTGTCTTGGTATCGGGTATTTCCGTAATAAAAAGGACTGAGAAAGAAAGGAGCATATATGCTCGCAAAAAGAATTATACCCTGCCTTGACGTTCGTGACGGCAAGGTGGTAAAGGGAATCAACTTTGTAGGAATAAAGGAAGTCGGCGACCCTGTTGAATGTGCCGAGGAGTACAACGCACAGGGTGCAGATGAGATATGCTTCCTTGATATAACCGCTACGCACGAGGGCAGAGGCACTATGGTTGATGTGGTGCGCCGCACAGCGCAGCGTGTATTCGTACCGCTGACGGTCGGCGGAGGAATTTCAAGCGTTGACGATTTCAGAGAACTGCTCAGAAGCGGTGCGGACAAGGTATCGGTAAACTCTGCGGCTGTAAGAAACCCTCAGCTTATCCACGATGCCGCCGAGATATTCGGCAGTCAGTGCGTGGTAGTGGCAATTGACGCTAAGAAAAAGGGCGACAGCTGGACGGTAGTTGTAAACGGCGGCAGGATAGATATGAATATAGACGCTATCGAGTGGGCAAAGAAAGCCGAAGAACTCGGTGCAGGCGAAATACTGCTCACGTCTATGGATACAGACGGTATGAAAACAGGCTTTGATATAGAACTTCTGAACGCTGTATGCAATGTTGTTAAGATACCTGTTATCGCAAGCGGCGGTTGCGGTACGCTTGAGCATTTCTCGGAGGTGTTCCAAAAGACAAAAGCGTCTGCGGCACTGGCGGCATCGCTGTTCCACTATAAAGAACTTACGGTATCGCAGGTAAAGGAACATCTTGAAGAAAACAATATACCTGTCCGCCGTGTAGATTAAAAGCAATTCCGGGAGGGTTATAACCTCCCGTTTTTCCTGTTTACTATTGCTTTTTACCGCAAACGGTATTATAATAAGATTATTACTATCAAAGGAGAAATCAGATGGATCTTGATAAATATTTCAAGAAAGCCGAGCTTATACCTGCAATTGTCACCGACATTGACACGGGGGCAGTGCTTATGCTCGCATATATGAACAAGGAGAGCCTTAAGCTGACGCTTGAAACCGGCTATACATGGTTCTGGAGCCGTTCAAGAAAAGAACTCTGGAACAAGGGCGCTACATCGGGTAATTTGCAGAAGGTAATCGACATTCACGCAGACTGCGACGATGATACACTGCTTGTGAGAGTAAAACCTGCAGGTCCTGCCTGCCACACAGGAAGCTACACCTGCTTCTTTAAAGAAATATACAAAAATGATGAGGTATGAAAATGACAGTTTATGAAGAAATTTTTGAAGTGATAAAGGCAAGAAAGGCACAGTATGACGCAGGAAACGCACCTGAAAAGTCATATACCTGCTATCTTTTTGACAAGGGCGTAGACAAGATATGCAAGAAGGTAGGCGAGGAAGCCGCAGAAACAATCATCGCCGCAAAGAATGCAGACAATGACGAGCTTAAAAATGAGATAAACGATCTTTTATATCACGTTATGGTGCTTTGCGCTGACAGAGGGCTTGAATGGTCTGAGGTCGAAGAAGTGCTGAACGAACGCAACGAAAAGATAGGCAACTTAAAGCAGTTCCATACAACCGACAAATTATCATAAGGAGTGTTATTATGTTTTCATTTAAAAAGACATTAGCAGGAGTGTTATCATGTACAATGCTGCTTGGTTCACTTGTAATAAGCGGATGCAGTGACAGTAATACATCAGGAGCGCAATCCGCAGACAATACGAGCAACGACTCGTCAACGGCTCATCAGGGAGAAATCAAGGATATAAGCTCGGTTGAGCTTGTAAAGGATATGAAAATCGGCTGGAGCCTCGGCAACACGCTTGACGGCGGAAACGAAATCAACAGGGGACAGGCTCCGGGAGCGATTGAAAAATCGTGGGGCAACCCCGATACTACAAAGGAAATGATCGATGAGATCAAGAAAGCAGGCTTCAATGTTTTGCGTGTTCCCACAACGTGGGACTGGAGCACAGGCGAAGCTCCGGAGTATAAGATAAGCGACGAATGGTTTGCCCGTGTAAAAGAGATAGTTGATTACGGCATGGAAAACGATATGTACGTTATCCTTAACATACATCACGAAACATGGCACGATCCGCTTGAAGCAAACTATGAAGCGGCAAGCGACAGACTCAAAAAGGTATGGACGCAAATCGGCAATTACTTCAAGGATTATGACGAGCATCTGATTTTTGAAGGGCTGAACGAGCCGAGAGTAAGAAACAGCGATGAGGAATGGAACGGCGGCAGTGATGCGACAAGAGAAGTCGTAAACAAGCTGGACGCTGATTTCGTATCTACAATAAGAAGCCTTGACGGTAACAACAAGCTCCGTCATCTTATGATACCCGGATATGCGGCATCTTCATCCGAAGTTGCACTTAAGGCTCTTAAAATCCCCGAAAATGACGATAAACTGATTGTTTCGGTACACGCATATATCCCGTACAACTTTGCACTCTCTGACAATAAGAGGTCGAACAAGTGGGTAGCCTGCAAGGAAGGATTTACAAACGATATTGATAATCTTGCCGATATGCTGAAAACTCTGTTTACAGACAAAGGTCAGGCTGTAATTATAGGCGAGTTCGGTGCCAGAAGCAAGGATAATGAAAAATACCGTGCAGAGTGGGCTAAGTATTATGTTACAAAGATGAAAACGATAGGTGTTCCGTGCGTATGGTGGGACAACGGTGCGTTTATAGGAAGCGGCGAGCTGTTCGGGCTGTTTGACAGGCGCAATCTTGAATGGAGATACCCGCTTGTAAAGGACGCTCTTATTTCCGCATCAAACGGTGAATATACGGTAGACGGTCTTAAATCCGATACAACTATCCTTGATGAACTGAAAAAGGACATTGCTCAGTCGAAAAACAGCAGTGCCGAATAAATACGTTAAAAAGGCAGTGATTTTATCATTGCCTTTTTGAAAGGACAAATATGCGGATAATAACAGTTGACCTGCACCAAATGACAAAGGACGAGGCTCGAAACAAGCTGGTCATGACAATAAGAAATGCACCGCAGGGCAGTGTTGAACTTCGTGTGACGCACGGGTGCAATAACGGAAATGTACTTCAGCAGATGGTGCGCAGGGAGTTTAAATCGCCGAGAATAGACTATATACAGCCTGTGCTTGCAAATGATGGACAGACGCTTATTTTTCTGAAATAATATTTGTGGATAAAAACAATTTTACCCGTTGCTGTGCAAATTTTCTGAAATTTATAACAAAACTCTTGATTTTTTGTTAAAATAGTAGTATAATTGCTTACTGCAATAAGCAAATACTTAAATCTCAGGAGGATAATAACATGGATCGTTTAAAAGGAAAAGTTGCTGTAATCACAGGTGCAAATTCCGGTGTCGGCGAGGCTACTGCGCTTGCTTTTGCAAAAGAGGGTGCAACGGTAGTTATATCTGCACGTCGTATCGAACCTCTTAATGCGGTTGCCGACAAGATAAAGGCTGAGGGCGGCACGGTTCTTGCAGTTCCCACCGACATTTCCGACAAGGCGGCTTGTGAAAACCTTATGGATAAGGCTGTAGAAGCATTCGGCAAGATCGATATTCTTGTAAATAACGCAGGTGTTCTTGAGAGCGGACTGAAGCCTATCGACCGTTTCAATGACGATGATCTTGACAGAATCATAAATACGAATGAAAAGGGCACTATGTACTGTATGCGTGCCGCTCTGAAATACATGAAGGAATGGGCATCTATCGTAAACGTTGCGTCAGTTGCGGGTGTAATGGGCTGCGGCGGTGCGGCTTATGTTGCATCAAAGGCGGCTATCGTCGGCATCACAAAGCACACAGCAATGCGCTATGCAGATAAGCATATCCGTTGTAATGCTGTTTGCCCGGGAAATATTCTCACACCTATGACAGCAAACGCTTCAAATGACCTTGACGTTGATATGATTACAGCAATGTCAAAGCACGGTGATTTAAGAGTCGGCTCATGCACGGCAGAGCAGGTTGCAGGCATTATCCTGTTTATGGCTTCTGACGAGGCAAAGCCTATCAACGGTCAGATACTGGTAAGCGACTTCGGTTCTACACTTTAATTTATCCCTATATAATAACAAAAGCGTGTGTGGATTGCCACACACGCTTTTTTGCGTCAATGATTCATTTTTTCGGCTTTCTTTTCAAGTGCTTTTATATCAAGTCCGTATTTTTCAAATATCGTTGAAGCGTAGCTGTTTGCTCCCGGCAGACCTTTCTTTATTTTATATCTGCGTTCGCCTGTGGCTTCGTCAACGGTTACCGTTATGCTTTCGGCTCTTGTGTTTAGCTTTGGGTCGGAATTAAGCTCAAGCGCCGCCTTTGCAAGCGGAGTTAGGTGGGTCGCAAATATGCCCCTTACACCGATAATGCAGAAAATACGCATAAGCTGAGCGGCTATGTCGGTACATTCCTGCGGAGTGGTGCTTTGTATGGATTCGTTCATTAAAAGCAGGCTGTGATTTGTTATACAGTCGCTTATCGCCTTGAATTCCTTTACCTCGGTAGTGAAACGGCTTGCGTCAATTCCTACCTGTTCTTCCTTGGGGAAATGTGTGTAGATACAGTCTACAAGCGATATTTCACAGCTGCTTGCAGGAACATAAAGTCCTGCCTGAGCCATTACCTGACATATTCCGACTGCACGGACAAATGTGGTCTTACCGCCGTTGTTCGCTCCTGTAAGCAGATAGAAGCCTGCGTTTTCATCAAATGTTATATCGTTTGTTACGACCTGCTTTTGCGGCTTGTTGGATAAATTCCAGACGTTAGCCTCCTTGAAATATATCGGGTCGAAAAGCCCTTTTATATCCGCTTTTCTCTGATCTTTAGGGAGAAGCGTAGGACGGCACATTTCAAGACCTTTTGAGCGTACATTTTCAATCATCATTACAGCACCGCTGTAAAAGTCAAGCTGATACTCTATGGCGTACATATCCTCAAAGCCGATAGCACGGTATTCATTAAGTATATCGTCAATCGAATTAACGTATTTCTTTGTTACCTTATCAAGCTCGGCAAACAATGCCCTGTCAAGATTGTTCACTATCTCCTCACGCTTTGTCGATTGCGGATCGTCAAAGCGCTCGTGCAGGTCACGCATAACTTTATGATCGTTGTTTTTTGAGCCGAAGCTCAGAATTCTGTCTATCACAGTTCCGCTGTCCTCGTACATTTTATCGGAAAAGCCGACAAGGCCCATTGAAATCGGAACGAGGTTTTCATCAAAGTTTATGCCGATAGTAGCACTGCGGATCTTGCCGGTCATAGCACTTCGCAGTTCCTCCGACTCGGCTTTCAGCTTCTTATAATGCTTGCTGTTGTAGTGACCCTCAAAGAAATCAAACAGCTTTTTAAGACCGGCGGATCTGATGCCCGATGATTTTTCTTCATACAGCTTATGCAGTATCTCCATACATTCACAATATGATTCAAAGGCGGTAAGGGCAGTGTCAAGCACAGTAAAGCTGTCGGGTGTTGTCAGCTTATATATATTTGTCCTGTCGTTTACAAGCATCTTGTCAACGACCTTACGCAAGGTGGCTGTAAGTGCGGAATCCGCAAGCAGATCGTCTATTATGTCGAGCCTGTATTCAGCTACCGAAATATCATCGCACAGCTCACCGAGTATTGCTGTCATCTTGTACTGATTGTGCGGGGTCAGCTGTTCCGACAGCTGCGCTAACATTAAATCTTTCTCAAATTCGGTCGGCAGCTGTTCTATCTGCGCCTTTCGCTTAAGGCAGGCTCTGCGCTGTTCCTCGCTCGGATAAAGCAGATCGACTATCGGCGGTTTTACATTTGAATTATCGTATGCCATATCTACTCCTTAAAGAATCCTGTTCTTGTTTATCACTACGCTGAATTTGACACCAAGCGCTTCTGCGGCTTTTCGGCACAGAGCCATTCGTGTAAGAAAAATCTCGAAATATTCCATCACCGAGCTTATTGAAAGGTCGATAGTAAGGTCAAGAATAAGATTATTCTTGTCTTTTGAAAAATATACTTCAGACTTTTCAACGGCATAATTTACTCTGTCGTGAATATCGGATAATGCTTCTCCGTGACTTTGCTTTTCCTGCTCGGCGGGACGTACTCTTGAACGTCTTACATCGGACTTGTCCGCTATTATAAGTGCCGCCGCCACTGCATTGACGGGGCTTGCTGTGCTTTCATCGTGATTTCCGATAGCGGAAATTATAAGTGCGATCTCACTTGCAGGCATTCCGAGTTTGTCGAGCAGTCGAAATGCCATTATAGCACCGCTGTGTGCGTGGTCGTTGCGGTTTACCACGTTGCCTATATCGTGCATATATGCCGCTATCTGTGCCAGCTCACAATCTCTTTCGGGGTAGCCGAGAGTGCTTAGTATCATATAAGCCGTGTCTGCCGCACGCTCAACGTGGGCGAGCGAATGTTCGGTATATCCGATACTGCTCAGTGCATCGTCCGCACTGCTTATATATGTCCTTATGTCCTTGTTGCGTCTTATATATTCGTATGTAATATTGCTCATAGTCCTTTTCCTTTCGTCATATGATTATTGTATCACAGCGAAAGGGGATATGCAATAACAGGAACGAAACATTTTCAGAATTAGTTACTTATTCTTGACATCGTTTGCTGATAGTGCTACAATCAAGTTACATAAAACTAACTTTGGAGGAATTACATTATGCCTTATGTGGAAAAAAGCAAAAGACCGGCTTTTCTTCTTATCGGATTTATCGGAATGTTCCTTTGCGGAATAGGTGATATACTGTTTTCGTTCAGGGGAGAGGGAGAGCCTACCGCAGTAAGCGGAATGATGAGCATGAATATCACCGAAGTACCGCTGTATTTTTACTTTATTTCGTTTTTTATCGGAATAATAGCTATGATAGGCTATTTCTTCGGCTCAAGGGCTATGTATTCCTATTGCCTTGATAGGCTCGGAAAACCTACAAAAACGCTTAAAGCGTACAATTTCGGTGCTGTTATGATGTCGCTCGGTATCTTCGGAATACACAGCGTTTGCTCTATGGCGCTGATTGCTTTGAGATGTGGCGCCGAGGCAGGCTTATCTCCGGAGCTTATTAACGAACATTTTGCACTTCCAATGATGATACCGTTTGCGGTTACAACAACATGGCAGACGATAGCAGATCTGATAGTAGGCATCACATACATAATTTTTGTGTTCAAAAAAATAATCCCTGCATCAAAGCTCTGGCTTATCTGCTGTCCTCTTGTACTGTATGTTATATTCAATATCCTGAAAGCAGTCATCACTACTGTTACAGGAAACGCAGTGATAGGAAAGTTCTTGTCAGGCGGCGAAACATGGGGACTTGCGTTTATGTTCCTTGCCGTATTCTTCTGTGTAAAGAAAGATAATAAGTGATATGTCAAATACAAGAGGCTGTTGCGAAAACGCAACAGCCTACTTTACTTCTTATAGATTTTTACTATCTGTCTGAGTTTTACTCTCACACAGTAGCTTTTACCTTCATTCAATAAATCAAAGACAGTTTTTTCACATCTGAATGTGTGCAGCTTTTCACTGTCGGGATATTTGCAGTCAACAGTGTAATGGTTGCTGTGTGTCCATTTTGAACGGTTGGAATTAAGTCCTCCGTGCTTTGTTATCCGTTTGAATATCACCCGTATATGTTTTTTTCTGCCTTTATAGAATATATCGAGAGAAATAAGCAACAAAGCTGAAAGAACAATGCAGATAACTATAACCGTCTGTAAAAGTTGCAGTACATTATCCATGCTTACTTGTCAAGCACAGCCATATAAGCCTTCACTATCTCAACGCACTTATCATAGCTCATACTGCTTGTATCAAGGCAGAGGTTATAATTTCTTGCGTCCGTCCAGTCACGGCCTGTGTAGTGGCGGTAATACTCACTGCGTTCCTTGTCTTTCTTTTCGATAAGCTTCATAGCGTCCTTGCCGTCAAGTCCGTATCTGTCGTATATATTCTTGATGGCGGTTTCGGTATCGGAATAGATAAACAGCTTTACAACATCCTTGCGACCCTTTAACACAAAGTCCGCACATCTGCCTACTATCACGGCAGACTTTCCGCTGTCGGCAATATCGGTTATTATCTTTGCGGTGTAGTTGAACAGATTACGGTCGGAGGTGAAATCCTTATGGTCAGGCTCTAAAAGCTCGCCGTCATAGATTTCCTCACGGTTGAAGATAGTATTCTTTATCTTCTCGTCAACTCTGCCGAAAAGCTCCTCGTTGATGCCGCTTTCGTCACTTGCCATTCTGATTATCTCTTTATCATAGTACGGAATGTCAAGCTCTTTGGCAAGCATTTTTCCTATAGTCTTGCCGCCGCTTCCCATTCCTCTTGCGATTGTAATAATACGTCCCATATGCTCCTCCTTATTCTCCGAGATAAGCCTTCTTTACCGAAGCGTCATTGATAAGATCGGACGCCTTGCCGGAAAGTGAAATCTTACCTGTTTCAAGAACATAAGCCCTGTCTGCAATCGAAAGCGCTTTTTTCGCATTCTGTTCAACCAGCAGAACAGTGGTTCCTGTTTCTCTTATAGTCTGGATTATATCGAAAATATTGCTTACAAAGATAGGTGAAAGACCCATTGAAGGCTCATCCATTACGATGATCTTCGGCTTCGACATCAGCGCTCTGCCCATAGCCAGCATCTGCTGTTCGCCGCCCGAAAGAGTACCTGCTATCTGAGTTTTTCTTTCTGCAAGACGGGGGAAACGCTCATATACCATCTCAATGTCCTTGCTTATATTTTCCTTGTCCTTGCGTGTGAAAGCGCCGAGTTTAAGGTTATCAAGAACAGTGAGGTTCTGGAATATACGTCTGCCCTCCGGAACGTGAGCTATACCCATTTCAACTATCTTGTGAGCGGGTGTTTTGGTAAGTTCAACACCGTTGAATGTAATAGAGCCGCTCTTAGCGTGGAGAAGTCCCGTTATTGTGTGGAGCGTGGTGGTCTTACCTGCGCCGTTTGCGCCGATAAGTGCGATAACCTCGCCCTCGTTTACTTCAAATGATATGCCCTTGAGGGCGGCTATCATTCCGTAATTTACATAAAGATCCTTGATCTCAAGCATTGCCATTTTGCAGTCCCCCTTATTCTCCGAGATATGCCGTGATAACTTCCGGATTGTTAAGAACGTCGGAAGTGTTACCCTGACATAAAAGCTGACCGAAGTTAAGTACAGACAGCTTTTCGCATATACCCGATACAAGCGTCATATCATGCTCGATAAGAAGAACGGTCATATCAAAGTTATCTCTTACAAAACGAATCGTATTCATAAGCTCTACCGTTTCGTTAGGGTTCATACCTGCGGCAGGCTCGTCAAGCAGTAACAGCTTAGGCTCTGTGGCAAGCGCTCTTGCTATTTCAAGCTTTCTCTGGTCGCCGTAGGGCAGATTTGACGCTAAGAAACCGGCTTTATCGTCAAGCTCGAAAACGTGGAGCAGTACCATCGCCTTCTTATCCATTTCCTTTTCGGTCGAGAAGAAACGGGGAAGTCTGAACACACCCTCTGCAGTGCTGTACTTGTAGTGGTTGTGAAGTCCGACCTTAACGTTATCAAGCACACTCATTTCCTTGAACAGTCTTATATTCTGGAATGTACGGGCGATACCTGCACGGTTTATATCTCTTGTAGATTTTCCTGTTATGTTTTCACCGTCAAGAGTGATAACACCCTTAGAGGGCTTGTATACTCCTGTCAGCATATTGAATACGGTAGTCTTACCTGCGCCGTTAGGACCGATAAGTCCGTAAAGCTCGCCCTTTTCGATTGAAACATTGAATTCGTCAACAGCTCTCAGACCGCCGAATGATATTCCTAAATTCTTTACTTCAAGAAGTGCCATAATTACTTGACCTCCTTTTCAGCCGTGTCTTTACGTTTGAAAATCTTCAGCACCATACCTTTGAGCTTTCCGAAATTCGTTACGATAAATGTTCTTGCCTTTTCGTTTGATGTGAGTATCATCATAACAATAAGAACGATTGAGTAGATGAGCATTCTGTAGCTGTTGATGCTTCTGAGAAGCTCAGGGATAAGCGTAAGTACAACAGCCGCTATAACACTGCCTCTGATATTACCGATACCGCCGAGAACAACGAATACCAGAATCAGTATCGACAGGTTGTAGTCAAACTTTGAAGCCTGTAATGTTGCGTAGTTGTGTGAGTACAGAGCGCCTGCTATACCTGCAAGGAAAGCAGTGAGAGCAAATGTTATCAGCTTGTACTTCGTTATGTTAAGGCCTACGGATTCTGCGGCTATTGAGTTGTCACGGATAGCCTTTACCGCTCTGCCTGTTCTTGAGTTGATGTAGTTATAAGAGATGATAAGCGTTATCAGAAGCAGGATGAAGCCTACAACGAATGAAGAATCATTCGGTACGCCCTTTACTCCGAGCGCTCCTCTTATTATTTCGGTGCCGTCTGCTTCAAGATTCATATCCGCCTGATTGAGTGCAATATGAAGGCCCTTGCTGTCGATACCGACATAGAGTGCCGCAAATACGTTCTTGATTATTTCACCGAATGCAAGCGTTACGATAGCAAGATAGTCGCCGTTGAGTCTTAATACGGGAATTCCTATCAGTATGCCGAATATAGCGGCGAAGATACCGCCGACAAGTATAGCGAGCGGAAAACGTACCCATTCGACAAGTATCGTTTCTTTTGTAGCTATCGAGAACAGCGCACTGGCATAGGCACCTACGCACATAAAGCCTGCCTGTCCTAAGCTAAGCTCACCGAGTATACCTACCGTGAGGTTGAGCGATACTGCGAGTATCGAGTATACGCAAAGCGGAACTAAAAGTCCGTCTATCTGACTTGAAACGTTGCCTGTCGATGAAAGAATCATCATGATAACAAAGGCAAGCGTAACCATTATATATGTCGTGAAGCTCTTTTTTGTCTGCGGCTTCAGCATTTTCGTTTTTGCCAAGGCTGCTTTATTATTCACAAAAACCAATCCCTTCTGTAATTATACTTTTTCTCTTACCTTCTTGCCAAGTATTCCCGTAGGCTTTATGATAAGAACGAGAATAAGCACCGCAAAAACGATAGCGTCGGAGAGCTGAGGTGAAATGTACGCTCTGCCGAGTATTTCGATAACACCGATCAGGATACCGCCGATCATAGCGCCGGGTACCGAACCGATACCGCCGAATACCGCCGCAACGAAAGCCTTGATACCGGGCATTGCGCCTGTTGTGTTCTGAAGTGTAGGATAAGCCGAGCAGAGAAGTGCGCCAGCAATCGCCGCAAGTCCCGAACCGATGGCAAAAGTAAGTGAGATGGTTCTGTTTATGTTTATGCCCATAAGCTGTGCCGCATCTTTATCTTCCGATACCGCAAGCATCGCACGGCCGCTTTTCGTCTTGTTTATGAAGAGCGAAAGGCCGATAACGATAAGTATCGAAACGACGATAGCGACTATCGCTTCACCTGTGATGACCACCTGTCCGTCAAAGAGCGATATACTCGGAACATTTACTACCGAGGTGAAGTTAACGGGCTTTTCACCGAACAGGAGCAACGCTGAATTCTGAAGGAAATAGCTTACGCCTATTGCAGTGATAAGTACAGACAGCGAGGTCGCCTGTCTTAAGGGCTTGTACGCAACCTTTTCAATTACGATACCGAGTACGGTACATGCGATAACCGCAATAAGTACGGAAAGGTACGGATTGATACTGAAAGAGGTCATCGAATAGAAAATTACATATCCGCCGACCATGATTACATCGCCGTGAGCAAAGTTAAGCATTTTGGCTATACCGTATACCAGCGTATAGCCGAGTGCGATTACGGCATATATGCTGCCGAGGCTTATGCCGTTTATGAGGTTATTGAGAAAACCCATTTATAACATCCTTCCTTAGTGAAGTTCTAATACTATTTATTATATCACACGGCATAGCCGTTTGCAACATTTTTTTGCATAAAATTCAAAACCCGACAGGCCGGAGCCTGTCGGGTCTTAAACTGATTTATGTTGTATACCGGTTATCAGTTGTCAAGAGCAGCGTAGTTGCCGTCTTTGATAACAACAGCCTTAGGTGACTTTGAAACTTCGCCGTTGGCATTCCACTTCATGCCTGTACCTGTAAGACCGTCATAGCTGAAATCAGCTGCTGTGATACCTGCCTTGAGCTTTTCGCAGATGTCAGATGCGCTCATATCGCCTGTGATGTTCTGGCTTTCGATGAGCTTTGCAAGAATCTTTACGCCGTCATAAGCGTCTGCTGCGAACTGGTTAGGAGTTTCGTCATTGTAAGCTGCCTTATAAGCCTTAACGAAGTCCTGTGTAGCCTGATCCTTTGAATCTGCTGCGAAAGGTGTTAAGAGCATAACGCCTTCTGCAAGTGAAGTATCGAAGTTCTTGATAGATGTAAGACCGTCAAGACCGTCACAACCGAAGAACTTGGGTGTGAAGCCTGCGTTCTTGCTCTGTGTAAGGATAAGAGAAGCCTGCTGATAGTAGATGGGAAGGAACACAAGTTCTGCGCCCTTGTTCTTGCAGTCAGCTATCTGAGCAGAGAAGTCTGTCTTGCTGTCCTTTGTGAATGACTGTTCGGAAACAAGCTCAAGACCCTTTGCGGCAGCCTCTGTCTTGAATGCGTTGTAGATACCCGAAGAATAAGCGTCTGAGCTGTCGTAGATAACGCCGATCTTTGTAGCAACCTTGTTGTCTGCTATATAGTCAGCAGATGCTTTACCCTGGTTAGGATCTGTAAAGCAAATCTGGAAGCAGTTGTCGTTAGCGATAACGTCCTGTGCAGATGCAGAGGGTGTGAACTGGAATATGTTATCCTGCTTTGACTTGTCAACTACAGCAAGGCATGAACCTGTTGTAACTGTGCCGAGTAATATCTGCATACCCTGATCCTTCAGTGTGTTGTAAGCGTTAACTGCCTTATCGCCTGAGTCAGCCTCATCGTCTTCGAATACGAGCTTCAGCTTGTTGCCGTTTACACCGCCTGCAGCGTTTACTTCATTTACTGCAAGCTGAATAGCGTTCTTAACGCCGACACCGTACTGAGCGGCATCGCCTGTAAGAGGGCCGCTTCCGCCGATAACGATTGTCTTTTCGCCTTCGGCTACGTTTGTTGAGCCGCCAACATTACCGCTGTTTGCGTTGTTGGATGAACAACCTGCAAATGCTGTTACTGCCATAACTGCGGCAGTTGTCATTGCAAGAACTCTTTTAAAATTCTTCATTTTGAATCTCTCCTTGTACTGATTTGTATGCTTTTGAACATACACATTTATCTTTACTCGCTTATATTAGCACGGTTTTGCAAGTTTGTCAAGGTGAAAATTCACAAAAATAAACTTGCATTTTTACTTTATTGTTGTCATTTAGTAAAGTGCAGGCTGTTTTAAGTGTATTTTCAGCCGATTTGCATCGGATTGTCTTGAATAATTTCATCGTTACGGTAAATTTGCGGCTGAAATATTTGCTGTAAAATGAACGTTTATACTTGAAAATCCAGAGAAAACGTGTTATACTTATAAAAATATGTTAATGCTTGCAAAAGGCAGGAAAGGAATTCGTTATGCAGATACACGAATCGGCAGAGGATTACCTCGAATCCGTACTTATATTAAAGAACCGGCTTGGCAATGTAAGGTCGATAGATATTGTCAATTATTTTGATTATTCGAAGCCCAGCATAAGCGTGGCGATGAAGAATCTGAGAATGAACGGATATGTTACCGTTGACTCAAAGGGCTACATTGAGCTTACCGAAAAGGGCAGTGAAATAGCAAATAAAATGTATGAGCGTCATACGCTTCTTACAAAGTGGCTCACAGCGCTCGGAGTAGACGAGAAGATCGCAGTCGAGGACGCTTGCCGTATTGAGCACGTTATAAGCGAGGAGAGCTTTGAGGCTATCAAAAAGCATATTCCCGCAAAAGCAGAATAAATACAGCGCCGCATTGTCGGCGTTCAGACTGTCGAAAAACCTCTATCGTTATCAAAAATGGGGTTTGGGGCGTAGCCCCAAGGCAGGTCGCAGGGACGCCAGTCCCCGTATTCACCCCCTTTCCGGGGGAAAGGGGGCAGGGGGATAGGGATAATAAATCAGAAGTTAATTTCAAAAACGGACTTTTTCCACAATCTGAGCGCCGCATTGTCGGCGTTATATTTATGCTTATCCGTATATTAATGGTACATTAAAGGTATACGGATACGTTTTGCGGCATATCATAAAACAAACCGGAAACAAGGCGGTGGTGTGTTATGATGTGCCATTTCAGCGACATAAGATGCAAAGAGGTAATCAGCATAAAATCAGGCTGCAGGATCGGCTTTGTCGATGATATTGAAATAGATTCCTGCACTGCGAAGATATGCCGTATCATCGTTTACGGGAAAAGCCGTTGCTTCGGTATTTTCGGCAGGGAGGAAGATATTTTCATCAACTGGTCGGATATTGAGATAATCGGAGAGGATACGATACTTGTAGGATGCGATTTTCCACATCAACCAAAACGAAAAGGCGGAATATTTAAAAATTTGTTTAAATAGCACAATAAAAATTTTTAGTTCGAATATTGATTTGAAGCTATAATTGTGATATAATAACCTCGGACAAAAAATCCGCCGATAGCGGATTTTACCGTGCAAAAGCACGGTTGGCGGCACACCGCCTGTCCGAGAACATTTTAACATAAAAACTTTTGCCAAAAGGCAAAAGACGGCGTACCGCCGTGTCGGTCTTGACACCGACTTATTTTTATGTTATAATAAAAAGGCTGTTGAACAGCAAATCCACACGTTATGTATAGCGTTCTGCGGTGCTCACGAGCTTGAACGCATCAGCATAGCGGAGGAAAAAACCAAAAATCAAGGAGGACACTACCATGGCAGTAGTATCAATGAAGCAGCTCTTAGAAGCAGGCGTTCACTTCGGTCACCAGACAAGAAGATGGAACCCCAAAATGGCACCCTACATTTTCACAGAGAGAAACGGTATCTATATTATCGATCTCCAGAAGACAGTAAAGAAGCTCGACGAGGCTTATAACTTCATTCACGAAGTTGCAGCTGAAGGCGGCGAGGTTCTGTTCGTAGGTACAAAGAAGCAGGCTGCTGATTCAATCAAGGAAGAAGCACTCAGAGCAAACGCTCACTATGTAAACGCAAGATGGCTCGGCGGTATGATGACAAACTTCAAGACCATCGAGAAGAGAATCAAGAGACTTGAACAGCTTCACACAATGGAGAACGACGGTACATTCGATCTTCTTCCCAAGAAGGAAGTTGTTAAGCTTAACCTCGAAATCGAAAAGCTTGAGAAGTTCCTCGGCGGTATCAAGAACATGAAGAAGCTCCCCAGCGCTCTGTTCGTTGTAGATCCCCGCAAGGAAAAGATTGCAGTATCAGAAGCAAAGAAGCTCGGTATCCCCGTAGTAGCTATCGTAGATACAAACTGCGACCCCGATGAGATCGACTATGTTATCCCCGGTAACGATGACGCTATCCGTGCAGTTAAGCTGATTGCAGGTGCTATGGCTGACGCTATCATTGAAGCAAGACAGGGTCAGGCTGACGTAACTGAAGAAGTTGCTGAGGCTGAAGCAGAAGCTACAGAAGAATAATAAGTAACGAATATAAATATAAAGGAGAATTACCATGGCTATTTCAGCACAGGCAGTAAAGCAGTTAAAAGAACTTACAAACTGCGGTATGATGGACTGCAAGAGAGCACTTGAAGAAACAAACGGCGATGTAGATGCCGCTATCAAGAATCTTCGTGAAAAGGGCCTTGCAAAGGCTGCTAAGAAGTCAGGCAGAATTGCTGCAGAAGGTCTTGTATATACAAAGATCGACGAGGCTAAGAAGGTCGGCGTTGTAGTTGAAATCAACGTTGAAACAGACTTTGCCGCTAAGACAGACAGATTCATCGAGTTCGTTGAGCTCGTAGCAAACACAATCATTGATAATGATGTTGCAGATGTTGACGCACTTAAGGAAGTTGTTCCCGCAGGCGAAACAGAAAAGATTGCTGATATTCTCACAGAGAGAATCGCTACAATCGGTGAAAACATTCAGATCCGTCGTTTCAAGAGAATGACAGGCAATCTCTTTGCTTACACACACAACGGCGGCGGATCTATCATCGGTTCTATGATCAAGATCGAAGCTGACGATGTTGACAGCGACGCTGTTAAGGCTTGCGCTAAGGATCTTCTTCTCCAGATTACAGCAAGCGCTCCTCAGTTTGTTGCACAGGCTGACGTTCCCGCTTCTGTTATCGAAGCTGAGAAGGAAGTACAGCTCAAACTCGTTCAGAACGAAAATGAGCAGTCTGCTAAGCCCAAGCCCCAGAACGTTCTTGAGAAGATCGTTGACGGCAGAATGAGAAAGTTCGCAGAAGAAATCTGCTTACTCGATCAGCCTTATGTTAAGGATCCTAACCTTACAGTTGCTAAGTTCATTGCATCTGTTGGCAAGAACATCAAGGTTGTTGAATTTGTTCGTTTCGAAAAGGGCGAAGGAATTCAGAAGAAGGAAGACGACTTCGCAGCAGAAGTTGCTTCAATGGTTAAGTAATTATACCGACATAATGAAAGCCCTGAGCAAATGCTCAGGGCTTTTTGTGTTGGGAAGCCTCTCCTTATTGCAAATCTTGGATATAACTTGACAAAATCATTTCACGGTGTTAAAATATATACGGTTAACAAACGCTAACCATATTGTGATGGAGGAATAAACGGTGATTGATTCACAGGAGATACTGAAATTACGGGTGCTTCTTAGTTTTCTGAACGAAGATGAGGCTCTTTGCACGGTAACGGGTTTATCTGAGATTTTCGGTGAGGGTAAGCAGAAAATAAGCAGAATATTGATAGCGATGGAAAAGAAAGGACTTATCGACCGCTCGGATACACGAAGGCCGCAGCTTACCGAAAACGGCAGGCAAAAGGCAGAGTTTTACAGTGAGCGGACAAGTGTTGTGCTGAATCATCTGCTTTATGAAGGTCTTGACATCAGCGTTGCAGAGCATGACGCTTATGCGTGGGTGCTCTACAGCTCTGACGAAACGATGCAACTGATAAGAAGTCAGGAACGGCGCTATAAAGCTAAATATGAACTGCGTAAAACCGAAATCTTTGACGGTGCGGAGTTATGTACCCGACTCGGAGATGATGAATATCGTTTTCCGTTTCTCATATACCGGGAAAGCGTGCGTGACGGCTCTAATTTATCCATGGCGAATGCTGCATTCGAGCATCCTTGTATGTTATCTGTAAAGAACGGAAAAGGGATTATCCGTCTGAAGCCGCTCAATATCAATGCAAAGAGTCTGTTTACGCATAAGGATATGAACGGCAGGGTCCGTAAGCTGAAGTACTTAAGCGGCGGTAGCTTTATTTCTGCGACAGATGACGGAGAGTGCATTACCTTCCCGGCGGATGCGCTTAAATTTATCAATATCGGTAACGGTATGGGACAGATTCTCCACGGGAGCGTCTGCCTTAAAATGCAATGCTCGGTAGGCACGGTGCATATGCCGGAATCCACAGCTATTTTCACTATAATGATATGATCAAGGGAGCATCGGCTCCCTTTTCTTTTCCAAAATTACTCTGCATCACTGATAAAGCAGTCAGCATCTGTAAAAATCCTGCACAATCTGTTATAATTATTTATTGTGCTATTTGTGCAAAGCACAGAATAGTTAGTCGATTGTAACGCCCCTGTGACAAACCTATATTTCGCTTTTTCCGCATAAAAACTAAACTTTGCAATTTACAGCTCAACCCGCTTGCCGAGTTTGTAACGATTGTGTTACAAATGCAGGTTTGCAATCACTAACCTATTTATGTTATACTGTTAGCGTTGACAAACTGTAATTGCCGCATCAAAAGGCAATGCAGACACACAGATACAGCCGAATGCAATTTGAAATATATTGATTTCGGTTTTGATGAGTATAGCAGAAAACAAAGGAGTGTAAACCTATGAAGGATTACGTTGAATTTATAAATTACGGAGGTGTAAATCTGTTATGGCGATGATGGATAGACGCCTTATCGGAACGGTTAAGGAAAGCAAGAAATACATAGCAGGAAACGTAATTACACAGTGGATTTCGCTTATAGCGAATATAGCGATGATGACCGCAGTAACAATACTTTTATCGGCGGTATTTACTGATAATATCAGCAATAATCTGATACTTGTAACGGCGGTAACGGCAGGTCTTGCGGTAATTATAAGAGCTGTTTGCAGTATGGTTTCGTCAAAGATGAGCTACCTGTCGTCAAAGGCGGTTAAAAGAGTTCTCAGAGAAAAGATATATTCCAAGCTGTTAAGGCTCGGTGCATCGTATAACGAGCAGATAAAAACGTCCGAAGTCGTACAGGTTGCGGTAGAAGGCGTAGATCAGCTTGAAACATATTTCGGTGCATATCTGCCACAGTTCTTCTATGCTATGCGGGCACCGCTGACGCTGTTTGTTTATATTTGCTTTATCAATGTTGCATCGGCAATTGTTCTTCTTATATGCGTGCCGATGATACCTGTTGCTATTGCGCTTGTGCAGACCTGGGCAAAGAAACTGCTCAGCAAATACTGGAATCAGTATACGGCGCTCGGAGATACATTTCTTGAAAACCTGCAGGGGTTGACAACACTGAAAATATATAAGTCCGACGCTTTTAAAAATGACGTTATGAATGAAGAAGCGGAAAAATTCCGTAAGATTACGATGAAGGTGCTGACTATGCAGCTTAATTCCGTTACTATAATGGACGTTATAGCTTACGGCGGTGCGGCACTTGGTGTAATTATGGCGGTCACGCAGTATATAGGCGGTGCGGTAAGTTTACAGGGTGCTATGCTGATTATACTTCTGTCGGCGGATTTCTTTATTCCTATGCGACAGCTCGGCAGCTTCTTCCACATAGCTATGAACGGTATGGCGGCATCGGAAAAGATTTTCAGATTGCTTGAACTTCCCGAAAAAGAGGACAGTGGCTGTAAATGTCCGACAGGCAATATTGCTTGCGAAAATCTGAGTTTTTCATATAATTCCGAGCGTGAGATACTGCACGGGATAAATCTTGAATTCCCGAAAGACAGCTTTACGGCGCTTGTAGGCGAGTCCGGTTGCGGTAAATCTACCGTTGCGTCAATTCTCACAGGTAAAAACAGAACCTATGACGGTCTTATCACAATCGGCGGCGTTGTCCTCAGTGAAATAAGCGAAAAAAGTCTTATGGAACACATAACGTACATCAGCAACAAGAGTTATCTTTTTAAAGGTACTGTTCGAGATAATCTGCTGATGGGTAAACCTACTGCGGTTGACGAAGAATTATGGTCGGTACTTGAGCGTGTAAGACTTGCGGATTTTATTAAAAGTGAAAACGGTCTTGATACCGTGATAGCTGAAAAGGGCGGCAACTTATCCGGCGGTCAGTGTCAGCGACTTGCGCTTGCCCGTGCGCTGTTGCACGACAGCGAGATATACATATTTGATGAGGCTACCTCGAACATTGACATCGACAGCGAAAATGACATTATGAAAGAAATAAAGACGCTTGCTAAAGAAAAGACCGTAATACTTATTTCTCACAGGCTTGCCAATGTTACCGATGCCGACAGAATCTATGTTATTGATAGCGGTAATGTTACCGAAAGCGGTACGCATAACGCATTGCTTTCAAAAAGCGGTGATTATGCAAGGCTTTGGAATGCACAGCAGAGCCTTGAGAATTACGGAAAGGACGGTGCTACAGCATGAAAAAAAGAAGCGGATTTAATGTAATGATGCGGCTTATCGGTCTTGTTAAACCTCTGGCGGTTTACATGATAATTGCTATTATTATGGGGCTTATCGGCAATCTGTGTGCAACGTTTATTACGATATTCGGCGGTTATGCAATACTTTCCGCAACAGGCGGAAATTCACCTTTACCGCTCGTTGCACTGTTTATATGCGTTGTGGCATTTGCTGTAGTAAGAGGCGGACTTAGATATGCGGAGCAGGCGTGTAATCACTTTATCGCATTCAAACTCCTTGCTCTTATTCGTGACAAGGTGTTCAAGGCGCTAAGAACGCTGTGTCCGGCTAAACTTGAGGGCAGGGATAAGGGCGACCTTATATCTGTCATTACATCGGATATAGAACTGCTTGAAGTCTTTTATGCTCACACGATTTCACCTGCGGCTATATGGCTTTTGTTCACGGTTATAATGAGCGTTTTCATCGGCTCATATAATCTTGTTTCAGGCTTGATAGCACTTGCGGCTTACATAATCGTCGGTATAATCGTTCCTGTCGTTATATCAAAACTCAGCGGTGACAGCGGAATAAAATTCCGTACAAAGTCGGGCGAGCTCGGCAGTTTTGTACTTGAATCCCTCAGAGGTTTAAGCGAAACCATTCAGTACGGAGCGGGAAAAAACCGTCTTGAAAAGATGAACAAAATGACTGATGATCTGTCAGGTGAAGAAGCTGAAATGAAACGCATGACAGGCAGAAATATGGCTGTAACAAACAGCATTATACTTATTTTCGATTTAGCTATGCTTTTTTGCGGAGTCGCACTGTATAACAATGGTGCTTTAGGCTTTGACGGTGTGCTTATCACTACGATTGCACTGTTTTCATCCTTCGGTCCGTCCGTTGCGCTTGCTAACCTCGGCAGTACATTGCAGAATACATTTGCGGCAGGAAACCGTGTGCTTGATATTCTTGACGAAAAGCCGTCTGTTGCCGAGATAACAGGCTGTGATGATGCGGCATTCGGTGATGTTTCTGTCAGTGATGTTTCGTTCTCGTATGGCGGAGAAACGATTTTACAGAATATCAGCCTTACCGTTCCTGAAAACAAGATTATCGGAATTGTCGGAAAGAGCGGAAGCGGAAAATCAACGCTTCTCAAACTTCTTATGCGTTTCTGGAATGCAAATAACGGCGATATTTCGGTGAAAGGCAGAAGTATAACCGACATCAATACCGCACAGCTTCGTGATATGGAAAGCTATGTTACGCAGGAAACGCATCTGTTCCATGACAGCATAAAGAGCAATCTCAAAATAGCAAAGCTTGACGCAACGGACGAGGAAATAATTACAGCCTGCAAAAAAGCGTCCGTTCACGACTTTATAATGACGTTGCCGCAGGGCTATGATACTCCTGTAGGCGAACTTGGTGATACGCTGTCCGGCGGCGAAAGACAGCGGATAGGAGTTGCAAGAGCATTTTTACATGACGCTCCGCTTATGCTTCTTGACGAGCCGACAAGCAACCTTGACAGTCTTAATGAAGCGGTAATACTACGTTCGCTCGGAGAGCAGAGCAGAGGCAAGACGGTTGTTCTTGTTTCACACAGACAGTCCACGATGCGTATAGCCGATACTGTGTATTCGGTTGAACACGGAAGAATGAGCTGATATGAAAAGAAATATAAACGATAAAAGAGAACGTGAAAAGCGTATGGTGTCGCAGATGATAGCACTTTATTGCAGAAAACGGCATCATACGGGCAAGAACGGACTTTGCGATGAATGCAAGGCACTCAGCGACTATGCGATAATGAGAAGTGATAAATGTCCGTTTATGGAAACAAAGACATTCTGCTCGAACTGCAAAGTGCATTGCTATAAACCCGAAATGCGTGAAAGGATACGCAGTGTAATGCGCTTTTCCGGTCCGAGAATGATTTTTTCTCACCCGATAGCTGCAGTAAGGCACGTTATAGAAACCAAAAAGGAAAAACAAAGAATAGAAAAAGGAGAACAACATTGAAACCTTTAAGAATAATTTTAATGCTGCTCGGATTTATTTGTCTTGCACTCGGTACAATAGGAGTAATAATACCGATACTTCCGACAGTGCCGTTTTATCTTGCGACAGTATTCTTTTTCGCAAATTCATCTCAGAAACTGCATAACTGGTTTACCGGCACAAAGCTGTATAAAAAGCATCTCGAATCTTATGTACAAAAGCGTGGTATGACGGTAAGAACAAAAATCAGCATAATCATCCCCGTCACTGTTATGATGTCTATAGGCTTTCTGATGATGTTCAGAGTGCCGATAGGGCAGATAACCCTCGCTTGTGTTTGGATGGCACATCTGATATACTTTATCTTCATCGTAAAGACCATATCAAAGGACGATGCGGCTTATGAGCAGGCGCTGAACGGAAAATATCCGTACAGAATAGCATTCAAGGTGCTTGACATAAACGATGAGCAGGCTGCCGATCGGCTTCGTGCGGCATATTATGAGAAAGAACGCTGTGAGGCAATTGTAACCGTAGGTGTTAAAACCGTTATAATATATCTGAAGGAGTTCACCGATAAGGCGGCTGTCAAGCAGAAAGCGGTAGACGCAGGATTTGAACTTAAAGCGAAATAAAAAGCCGGATACATAGCAAATGCCCCCTCCGTTTTCACGGAGGGGTCTGATGTTATTGCTCTAAAAACCGTTTATCAGAATGCCTTCTTGTAGATTTCGAGAATCTCGTCGGAGTTGGTTTCTCTGGGATTGCCGCCTGTGCATACATCGTTGAATGCGGCTACGGACAGATCCTTGAGGTCTTCTTCCTTGACGTTGATCTCGTGGAGCTTCTGAGGAATGTTTATCGACAGTGACAGCTTGCGTACAGCTTCAACTGCAGCATTTACGCCTTCTTCATCTGTCATATTCTCTGTACCCTGTACGCCCATAGCCTTTGCTATAGCCTTGTACTTGGGCTTTGCGGGGCTTTCTGCGTTATATTCCATAACGTAGGGAAGCAGAAGTGCGTTTGCAACACCGTGGGGTGTATCGTAGAATGCACCGAGAGGGTGAGCCATTGAGTGAACGATACCAAGACCTACGTTCGAGAAGCCCATACCTGCTATGTACTGCGCAAGCGCCATAGTTTCTCTTGCCTTGGGGTCGCCCTGAACGCTGTCATACAGTGAACCTGCGATAAGCTCGATAGCACGAAGCTCAACCATATCGGACAGCTCCCATGCACCCTTTGTGATATATCCTTCGATAGCGTGTGTCAGTGCGTCCATACCGGTAGATGCACACAGACCCTTAGGCATACCCATCATAAGATCGCTGTCTACGATAGCTACTACGGGAATATCCTTGGGATCTACGCAAACCATCTTCTTCTTGTTTGCTTCGTCTGTGATAACGTAGTTGATAGTAACCTCTGCCGCTGTACCCGATGTTGTGGGAAGTGCAATCAGCGGAACACTCTTGTTCTTTGTGTCTGCAACACCCTCAAGAGATACAACATCCGCAAAGTCGGGGTTAGCTATAATGATGCCTACAGCCTTAGCTGTATCCATAACTGAGCCGCCGCCTACCGCTACGAGTGAGTCAGCACCCATCTCCTTGAATTTTGCAACGCCTGTCTGAACGTTTGCGACTGTGGGGTTTGCCTTAACGTCACTGTATATTTCATAGGCGATTCCTGCCTTGTCAAGCTCTGCCGTAACCTTTGTAGCTACTCCGCATTCAAGCAGTACCTTATCGGTAACGAACATTACCTTTTTAAGTCCTCTGCCTGTAAGCTCGGGAACGAGGTTTTCTCTTGCGCCTGCGCCGAAATATGAAGTTTCGTTAAGTATAAAACGATTAGCCATTGGTTTTTACCATCCTGTTCTTTGAATTTAAAGCACGGAATATATATATATTTCCGTTTGCTGTATTCATTATACTACCTTTGGTCAGAAAATGCAACACTTTTCACAAAAGTTTTACATTTACCACGGGAAATATATGTAAAAGTTACATTAGAGGTATTTCTTGTAACCCGGATGCTTGCCTGTAACGCCGTATTGCTCTCTCATACCGATAAGTCTGTCGATATTGTCGGGGGTAATATCCTTTACACCGCCGAGCAGACGTGCAACAAGAGAAATGTGAGCCTGAAGCTCCATTGTTTCCATTCTGTAGTATGCTGTGATAAGGTCTGCACCTACTGTCAGCGCACCGTGGTTTTCAAGGAGCATACAATCGTGATCCTTTAAGTAAGGAGCGATCGCTTCGGGTACTTCATAGGTCGAGGGTGTGCCGTAGGGAGTGAGCGGTATTGAGCCTACTCCGATTACAGTTTCTATCATGCAGTAATCATCCATAGGCAGATGAGCGCACGCAAAGCCTGTTGAAACGGGAGGATGAGCGTGAACTACTGCGCCTACGTCGGGACGCTCCTTGTAGCATCTCAGGTGCATCTTTACCTCAGATGAGGGGCGGAAGCCCTCAGCGGCTTCGAGTATGTTGAAGTCATCATCAATAAGACCTATCTTTTCGGGAGTGATGAACGCCTTGCTGACGCCTGTCTGTGTCGCAAGATATTTACCCTCGCCAACCTTTACGGTTACGTTGCCGTCATTTGCGGCAACCCAGCCCTTCTGCCATAGCTTGTGGCAGATGTCTACCATTTGTTCTTTAATTTCTTCGTACATATTTATATCCTTTCAAGTTGCTGCTGTATGCTTATACTACGCCCTTCTGGAGCATTATGTTTGCGTATACGGCTTTTTCGCCCGTTGCGATTATTGCATAGGCGGTCTTTGCCTGTTCATAGAATTCAAAACGTTCTATCTGACCGATAGCGTTGTTTCCTCTTTCGTCGTGCTTAGCGACTATTGCTTTGTATTCGTCCCATATAGGAGTTTTTGCTGTGTCACCCGGCATTACCTGCATAAGATTTACAGGCTTTTCTACATAGGTGTCAAGAGGGAACAGCGTCAGTATCGCATCAAGCAGTTCGGGTACGCCGTGGCCGTCCGCACGGATAACCTTGCAGTTTTTACCCATACTCTCGGCAGGGAAGTTGCCGTCTGCTATTATTATTCTGTCGCTGTGACCCATTTCACAAAGGGTCTTGAGCAGTTCGGGCGATAATATCGCAGGAATATTCTTAAGCATTATTTCACCTTCTCAAGATAGATTTTATAGTATTTGTTCCATTCGGCTGTATTTTCGGGAGCGAATGTACAGAGTTTTTCCGAAGCGGCTATAATTTTTCTTGCCGTTTCTATATCCCTTATCTCCCCGTCAGCTATAAGCTGAATTGCTATATTGCCGTAGGAGGTCGCCTCGACAGGGCCGCTTGAAACCTCTATGCCGAGCGAATCTGCGGTAAGCTCCGACAGGAATTTATCCTTTGTTCCGCCGCCGACCATATAGAGCTTTGAAAACTTCTTGTTTGTGCAGTCCTCAAGCTCGTTTACGGCTGTGCGGTACTTCATCGCAAGGCTCTCATAGATACAGCGCATAACCTCGCCGTCATTTTCTGGAACATACTGTCCTGTTTTTTTGCAGTATTCCTTTATTCTTTCGGGAATGTTTCCGGCAGGGGTAAATTCGGGAGCGTCAACATCTATAAAGCACCTGAACGGCTCGGCTTTTCTCGCCATATCCTCAAGCTCGGCAAAGCTGTACTGCTTGCCCTCTCTTATCCACTGACGGCGGCTCTCCTGAATGAGCCACAGACCGATTATGTTTTTTAAGAACGATGTCTTTGCACCGTAGCCGGTTTCGTTTGAAACGTTGAGTTTTGCGGATTTTTCGTTTATTACGGGAGCGTCAAGCTCTGTGCCGAGAAGCGACCACGTTCCGCACGAAAGGAAAGCAAAGTCCTTTTCGACTGCGGGTACTGCGACCATCGCACTTTGCGTATCGTGACCGCAGGCGGCGATTATCTTTGCAGGCTTTATATCAAGTTCCTTGCAGATTTCATCGGACAGTGTGCCGACTACCGTTCCGCCGGCTACTATTTCGGGCAGAAGCGAATGCTTAATTTTAAGACGCTCACAGCATTCTTCCGACCACGTTTTCGTATTTGCGTCGAAAAGCTGTGTAGTTGACGCTATCGACATTTCCGCAACGGGCTTTGCACCGAGATAATATGCGAACAGATCGGGCATCATAAGCATCTTATCGGCTCTGTCAAGCAGTTCGGAACGATCTCTTATTATGCTTAAAAGCTGGAATGCCGTGTTTATTTCCATTATCTGAATGCCTGTCTTTTCGTACAGCCTGTTATGGTCAATAAAACGCTTGCTGTAGTCAGAAGTGCCTGCTGTCCTGCTGTCACGGTAATGCACAGGGTTTTCGAGCAGCCTTCCCGATTTGTCGATCAGTCCGAAGTCAACGCCCCATGTATCTATCGCAATGCTGTCTATCTCGCTGTATTCCTTTGATTTTATAAGTGCCTGTTTTATCTCGTGGAACAGGCGGAGAAAATCCCAGTACATTGTCTTTCCGAGTATCACGGGATCGTTTGAAAAGCGGTGGATCTCTGTGAGTTTTATTACAGTGCCGTCAAAAGAGCCGATAACGGCTCTTCCGCTTGACGCACCGAAGTCAATGGCAAGTACGTTTTTCATACTGCCGCCTTATCTTATGTTGCGGTACATAGGACCGTAAGCGTTGCAAGCTCTGAAGTCCTGACCTTCCTTATCCATACCGAATGCGTTCCAAGCGGCAGGACGGAATATATCCTTTTCGGGTACGTTGTGCATAGCAACGGGTATTCTCAGCATAGAGCAGAGTGTGATAAGGTCTGCGCCTATGTGACCGTAGCTTATAGCACCGTGGTTTGCACCCCAGTTGTTCATTACATCGTAGGCTGTCTTGAATGCGCCCTCGCCTGTTGTTCTCGGAGCAAACCAGGTGCAAGGCCATGTGTAGTCTGTACGCTTCCACAGCTTGTCTGTAACTTCATCGGGAAGATGAACCGTCCAGCCCTCCGCAATCTGTAATACGGGGCCAAGACCTTTTACGAGGTTAAGTCTTATCATTGTGCAGGGCATTTCAGCTTCTGTTACAAATCTTGAAGAATATCCGCCGCCTCTGAAATAGCCAAGATCGGCATAGTTCCATGTAGTAGCGTCAAGAATATTGTCAATATCCTTGTCTGTAACGTCATACCACGGCTTCATAACACCGTTGCCGTTTTCGTCTGTAGCTTTACCGCAGGCATCAAGGCAGGCGGCACCAGAGTTTATAAGGTGGATAAATCCGCCGCTCTGCTTTGCAACGCCCTCAAGCTCATAGCCTGTGGCTTTCTTTACGGCTTCGGGGCTCCAGTATGTACGCACATCGGCAAATATCTGAGCACGGTTTGTGAGCAGCTTCATAAACAGCATTCCAAGACCGTTGAGAACATCGTTTTCTGTAGCGAGAATGTAAGGCTCTCTTGCACCGTTCCAGTCAAACGATGTGTTCAGCATAGCCTCGGGGAAGTCGCAGTTGGGGTAGAAGTCTGTCCACTGACGCTGACCCTGGAAGCCTGCGGCGATAGCGTTATGACCTACCGATTCTTCCTCACAGCCTGCGGGGAGGTTCTTGTTGCCGTTCATCAGATCCTTTATGATGCACATCATCTTAACGACAAATTCCCAGTCCTGTTCCTTCTGCTCGTCTGTGCGGCGGAACTGCTCGGGGTTCTTGTCAAAGCCTTCCTTGCACTTTTCACGGGTCCATTTAAGAGCCTTCTGATATTCGGCTTCATCATAAATACCCTCTGTCATTCGGCGGATTATTTCTACCTCATCGACAGACTCAACACGCATACCGAGATATTCTTCAATAAATGCAGGGTCGATGATAGAGCCGCCGATACCCATTGTGATAGAGCCTATCTGTAAGTATGACTTACCTCTCATCGTTGCGCAGGCAACAGCCGCTCTGCCGAAACGCAGGAGCTTTTCCTTTACGTCCTCAGGGATAGAGGTGTCGTCTGCTTCGCATACATCGTGACCGTAGATGCCGAATGCAGGTAAACCTTTCTGTGCGTGTGTCGCAAGTACAGATGCAAGGTATACCGCACCGGGACGTTCTGTGCCGTTGAAGCCCCATACGCCCTTTATCGTCATAGGATCCATATCCATTGTTTCTGCGCCGTAGCACCAGCAGGGAGTAACTGTGAGCGTTATGTCAACGCCGCACTTCTTGAACTTATCCGCACAGGCAGCCGCCTCGGCAACTCTGCCTATAGTAGTGTCGGCAATAACAACCTTTACGGGTTCGCCGTTTGAATATCTGATATTTTCCTCGAACAGTTTTGCGGCTGATTTTGCCATGTTCATAGTCTGCTCTTCAAGAGATTCTCTTACCTTGAGAACACCTCTTCTGCCGTCAATCGTGGGACGTATGCCTATTACGGGATAATCGCCTATAAGTCTGTTTTCGCTCATGATAAAATATTTCCTTTCTGTAAAATACAAAACGTTTTCGGTGCTTTACACCATTGCCTTTATTTTAGCACTTCTGTTGTCTTTTCGTCTTGTTTTATTCTCAGAAATTGTATGACGATATTAACATTTTTGATAGGCGGACTAAAATTTTATAAAATCGCTTTAATTACTTCTCTGTTTGTGCTATAATAAGTACATACTACATAAGGAGTAATAAAGTATGAGAATGTTCTTAGCGATACTTGCTTGTAAAGTGTCGAAATGTTTACTTAAACTTATCGGCAGAGGCAGCAGTCTGCCAGGCGATATAGCACTTAAAATCTGCCCCGATGTACTGTCGAGGGTGAAACTGCCTCAGCAGGTCATTGCGGTTACGGGAAGCAACGGCAAGACATCGACTGTTGAGATGATTGCACAGGTAATGCGTAAATCGGGAAAAAAGGTTATTTGGAATAAAGAAGGCTCAAATCAGATAGCCGGAGTTACAGCGATAATATTATCCAAATGTACATTCGGAGGAAAGGTAAAGGGCGATGTGCTTTTACTTGAATCCGATGAGAGATACGCAAAGTATTCATTCAAATTCTTTGCACCTACGCACTATATAATTACAAATCTCTACCGTGACCAGCTTACGAGAAACGGTCATCCCGAATGGGTATATGAATCGGTAAAGGAGAGCATCAGACCCGAATCACAGCTTATCCTCAATGCCGATGATCCGCTTGTTTCGAGATACGGCAAGGACAGGGATAATGTGATATGGTTCGGTATGGATAAGCAGGATTTCAGCACAGACCACGCTACAGGCGTATATAATGACGGTGCGTTCTGCCCCGAATGTAAGCACAGAATGAGCTATGACTACTATCACTATGCACATATCGGAAGCTATCACTGCAACAACTGCGGACATAAAAAACACGATACGCAGTACACCGTAACGAATGTCGATTATGACAGCGGTATTGTTACGATAAACGGCAAATATAAGATAAAACTGCTGTTCAAGAGCGTTTATAACGTATATAACATTCTTGCCTGCTTTGCGGCCTGCTCTATTGTCGGAATTGACGGCGAGGTCATAGCAGATGAGCTTTCACACTATTTCCTCAAGAGCGGACGTATCTTGCAGTTCAAACTTGGTATGAACAACGGCACATTCCTTATCGCAAAGCACGAGAACTCCGTTGCAAGCGACCGTGTATATGATTATATCATAAGAAAGAATCAGCCCTGCTCGGTGATCATAATAGTAGATTCGGTAAGCCGTCGTTATTCGACAGGTGAAACAAGCTGGCTGTGGGATATTGACTACGGTGTGCTTAAAGCAGACTGCATACAGCACCTTTATCTGCTCGGCAGACACGCAAAGGATCTTGAAACAAGGCTTTCGTATACCGATATTGATATGGGCAAGGTGACCGTGAACGAGGATATTCCTGCGGCACTTGATGAAATTGCGGCTGAACCGCTCGGCAAGCTGTATACTGTCACCTGCTTTTCTGATAAGGAGAAGTTCTTGTCAAAGGTAGAACTTACGCAGGCAGAGGAGGACGTATGAGGATAATTCATTTATTTGCGGATCTGTGCAATCTTTACGGCGATTACGGCAATGTATGTGCTTTGAAAAGAATGCTTGAAAATAAAGGGCAGAATGTTGATGTCGAGCATCAGTCGATAGATGATACGATAGATGTTTCGGGTGCGGATTTTGTGTTTATCGGCTCTGCTACTGAGAGAAATCAGAAGGTAGCACTTAACTATCTACAAAGCTATAAGGAGAATATCAAAACTGCTCTTGATAACGGTACGGTAATTCTTGCAACGGGCAATTCGTTTGAGATTTTCGGACAGAGCGTTACCGACTGTGACGATATAAAGCACGAAGGGCTTTCGTTCTTTCCTTACGAAACGGTTGAAGGAAAAGAGAGGATTGTCACCGACAGCCTTTGCACTACTTCGCTGTGCGGCGGTGATATAATAGGCTTTGTGAATAAGGCAAGCCTTACGACAGGCGTTACTTCACCGCTGTTTGATGTAAAGCAGGGAAGCGGCAACGGCAAAGATGACAACAAAGAGGGCGTGCATTACGGTAATTTCTACGGCACTCATCTTATCGGTCCTGTGCTGATAAGAAACCCTCAGCTGTGCGAATACTTTGCGGATATGCTTATAAATAAACAGTAAGCTGAGATATGCTTTTACAGCCGGGCAATTAATTGATATTGCAATAAAGCCGGGAAAGTCGTATAATGTGAATTATATGGCAGTAATATGCGAAAGAACGGTGGAGTCGCCTTGACTAATTTTAATAAATCTGAGTATATCACAATAATAAGCGAGCGGCAGAAAGTAGTGATTTCCGTCAGCTCTATACTATACATAATAATGGAAGGCAAATCAGCCGAGATACACCTGTCGGACGGAAAGATATATAATACAAGAATGACCTTTACAGCTCTTGAAGAAATGCTGGGTGACGGCTTTATCAAGGCGCACAGAGGATGTATCGTATCGGCTATGGCTATTCACGAAATATCCGATATGATAGACCTTGTAAACGGCGAAAAGCTCGAATATGCACGCCGCAGGAAGAATACCATAATCGAAGGTCTGCAGACGAGCAGAAAGAGGATAATAAAAGGCTTTGATCATGACGGTGTACCGGATACCGAAGAACAGTATCACGATTATTACCGCTCCTTTGATGCTATGCCGTTTGCGTTTACCGACATTGAGAGGTATTCAACGAAGATTGTAAAGCGGTAGACTGGATATTCCGCTATGCAAACGAAGCGCTTGCAAGGCTGGAAAAGCTCCCGCTCGAAAAGCTGGTCGGACAATCATTCGGTACTCTGTTCAGCAATATGGACGCTAAGTGGCTGAAAGGATATGAACGTGCCACGCTTTACGGCGAAACGCTTGAGCTTATGGACTACAGCCCCGAGATAGATACGCATCTTAAGGTAATATGCTTTCCGACCTTCAAGGGACACTGCGGATGTATCCTGTTTGACGTTGATAAGATATGGTTTGTACAGCACAGCGAGGACTCTGCAAAGACATTGGCGAGATATTACGCAAAGCTGCCGAATAACAAGTAAAATAATAAACTGATGCCGCTCGGTTGAGCGGCATTTCAGATTTTTACTACAAACTAAGACCCCGCTCAAAAGAGCGGGGTCAGCTTTATGTTGGTTTTATCTGTCTTTTTTAAGCATTGATACGCCGATAGCAACTGTTGCTATGCCGGAAACGATGTATCCGACTACAAGATCACGGATAAATAATCCGCTTAGTGTGTCTGTTGCACGAGTTTCCAGTATCATATCTAAGTCACGAAATATATTAAACATATTGAAAAATACACTGAAGAAGCTGTTGTATCCCATCTTTTCAAGTACAACTTTGAAATTCGGGTCGCCGCACATTTCCCATGTCATTATTATCATATTACTCAAAAGAACCATAACAAGCACTATTACAATGCTGGTTATAAGTCCCAGTGTATCAAACTTCTTTCCGAACAGGTGATAACCGAATATTGTCGAGAATGCCATTGCTACACCGCCGAGGTAATGAATATATCCGAGCTTTCCTATAATTATCCATACGGCACAGCCTATAAGAGAGAAGAGAAAAGCACCGAGTATACCCATAACAGGGTTAGCGGGCTGTGATATAGCGGTTGGTCTTCCTGCAACGAAGCGTCCGTCATTGCCGAAGCTGTTCATCGGTCGTTGAACAAATCCTCCGTTATTCATTGGCTGCTGAACAAAGCCGCCGTTAGAATTCATCGGTGAATATGCAGGCTGTGAAAATCCTCCGCTGATAGGAGGAAGGTTGCTGTTTGACGGAGGCTTGAGTTCAGCCAGCGACTGAGCGGTTGAATATCCCGTGCTTTCTGGTGCTGTTGCAGGGTCGACAGAGTCCATAGAGTTGTTGCTTGTCGCAGGGGGAAGAACCGTTGTCGGCGTAACGACAACCTGATCATCGGCTATCGGCTGAGCCGCAGGAACGGGTATTCCGTAAAGCCCTACGGCACTGTTCGCTGTTTGCTGTGCCTGATTTACAGCAGGCTGCTGCATAGGCTGCGGTACAGGCTGTTGCATCGGCTGCTGTACAGGCTGAGAATCGACAGGATTTGCACTCTGCGTCACAGCCGATTTTTCTGCGGCATCCTCTTCGCTTTGAACGCACATTTTACAAAGCTGTTTTACATTGCCGTCGGACGCCTTTGCAAAGCTAAGACCGATTGAAGAATTGCATTTAGCGCAGGCATTGCTGTAGTAGTTTGCGGAATAATACTTTACCATATCGGTAATGAAACGCTTTATGTCAAGTACTGCCTGATTGTCATCGTTTCCTGCGAAAAGTACAGCTGATATATTCGACTCGCCTGCCTTGTACGCCTTTACAAAGCTGTTTTCGGGCTTTGACATATATTCCTTGAAAAAGTCATCGACAGTTTTTGTGGTGAGGGCGCTTTTTCTTGCCCACGAGTTGAAAATAATACAGTTTTTGTCATTGAGTGCCCGAAGTGTAAACCCGTAGCCTACATAAGTACCGCAGGCATAGTTGTCTGCGTCAAGGGTCAGCGCCAGTTCAGGCTTTAAACGTAATAGTACGTCGCTTACCATTATATTTCCTCCAAAATTGCTTTAGCGTAATCGTAAGGTGAAACCTTACTAACTAATTTTACTATATTTTAGCTTTCATGTCAATAGAAAACGCACCGCAGACAAGTAAAAACGATAATAAAAAATGCTCCCGTATTACAGGGAGCAATCTTTATTGCAGCTTTAGCTATAATCAGTTAGCACGCTCAACCTTACCTGAACGAAGGCAACGAGAGCAAGCGTGTACTCTGCAAGGAGTACCGTTTACGATAGCCTTAACCTTCTGAACGTTGGGCTTAAAAGCTCTGTTTGTACGTCTGTGTGAGTGAGAAACCTTGATGCCGAAAGAAACGCCCTTTCCGCAGATATCACATTTTGCCATGGGGTTTGCACCTCCTTCAATACTTGCTTTTATCTTGCGGCGGATAACGAGTCCGCCATTCACTATTTAACATATAGCGATACAACATTAATATTTTAACAGAAACCACAACAAATTGCAAGTGTTTTTTTATAATTTCTCGAAAAAATTTTACTTATCAACAACTTGTACAATTATATCCGATGTTTTCTGCGGCTTTTGTGCAATCAGAACACAAAAGTATACACGCTGTCGGGCAGTGTTTCAAAGGAAACAATGCCGTCGTTTGATAGCATAGGTACCGATTTTCCGTCGCAGAGGATAGCTTCACAGCTTGACTTGATGCGGCAGACACCGCCGACTGTCGACTTTATTGTTACCGCTGTGGGATTGAAGTTTTCCCACTTTGCGTCAATTACAAATCCGTGTCTTGCACAAAGTCCCGTGAACGCACCGTTCCTCCATGCGTCGGGTGCCGCAGGAAGAAGTTCTATGTAACCCTCGTGGCTCTGTATCAGCATTTCCGCAATTCCTGCGCTTCCGCCGAAGTTTCCGTCAAGCTGGAACGGAGGGTGGAAATCAAACAGATTGTCAAACGTACAGCCTCTCAGCAATCCCTGTAAGATAGAGTAGGCACGGTTGCCGTCCTTTACTCTTGCCCAGAGGTTGAGTTTGTACGCTCTTGCCCAGCCTGTAGACTCATCGCCCCTGTCGTTGAGCGTGTTTATTGCCGCAGTCATAAGTTCGGGTGTATTAGAGTTTATCGCCTTGCCGGGATAAAGACCGAGCAGGTGCGAGATGTGACGGTGATTCTTCTGCGTCTTGCTGTGGTCGAAGTTATCATCGTCCTCCTCAAACCATTCCTTGAGAAGTCCTGTTTTCTTGCTAACGCTGTAGGGCTTGAGCTGAACTACCTGATTCTTCACGATATTACGCAGTTCTTCGTCTGTACCGAGTGCCTCGCTTGCCGTAATAAAGTCGTTATAAAGCTGTTCTATAAGGCTCTGCTCATAGGTATTGCCTATTGTCACAGGTCCGTGTTCGGGCGAGTATGTCGGTGATGAAACAAGACGCTTCTGCTTATCGTCATATATAAGCCACTGCGTATAGAAACGAACGCTTTCACGCATTATCGGATAGATATGCTCCGCAAAATATTCCTTGTCGCCTGTAAATTCAAAATGCTCATAGATATTCTGCATAAGCCATGCGACAGCCGCTGTAGACCAGCCCCAGTAGAAATCCCAGCCGGGCGCTGTCCAGCCGAACGGAGTGCTTTGCGTATGAGCGCACCAGCCGTTTTCGGGATGTTCTTCGTCCGACTTTATGCCATAATACGCCTCGGCAGACTTTCTGCCGGACGGACGCATACTGTCAAGAAAATCAACCAGAGGAGGAACAGTTTCGCTGAGATTTGTATTATATGCTCCCCAGTAGTTCATCTGAAGGTTTACGTTTATATGATAGTCACAGCACCACGGAGGACAGTTGCTCTCGTTCCATACGCCCTGAAGGTTAGCAGGGAGCGAGCCTGCTCTTGACGAGCTTATAAGCATATATCTGCCGAACTGGAAGTACAGCGTTTCAAGACGGTTCGCAATGTTCCGTGAGCCGTTTTCCTTATACTCGCTTATCAGCTTGTCGCAGGGGATAATATCGTCCGTGTCCTCGTTTATTTTCAGTGTAACTCTGTCAAAAAGTGCCTTGTAGTCTGCAAGGTGTTCCTCGTAAAGTGCGTCAAAGCCCTTGCTTACGGCATTTTCAATACGCTGATTTACTGCGGCTGAGGGGTTTACGCCTGTTCTGAACGTCGGATATTTATTTGAATAGTCGGTTGACGCTGTGAGATAAATATAAACCTCGTCTGCGTGTTCGACCATTATGCTGTCTTTTGCATCAATAAGCTCTCCGCCCTTGTTTACCACCTTAAATATGGTGCAGTAGCGAAGCCCGTTATCCCATAACGCACCCTCGTATGTGAGCGTATCACCGTTTGCCGTAACGCTTCCGCACTGGAGATTGTCAAGCGACAGCTTTACGCATATCCTGCGAGGCTTGTCTGAACTTAGTTTAAGGCATATAACATTTGAAGGATAATTTGCAAAAGCCTCTCTCTTATGAACTGCGCCCTGATATGTAAACTGCGTTGTGAATATAGAATTGTCAAGGTCAAGCGTTCTTGTATAATCGGTCGCCTGAGTTTCGTCTATATTGGAGAATGTGAGCATCATATCACATAAAAGCTGATAGGCACCGAATCCGTCCGTTGCGCCTGTCAGATGGGGGAGAAGTGCAACTGCCTCGTCATACTTTCCGTCATAGAGAAGCTGCTGTACCTGCTTCACATACTCATAGCTGCCGTCTATAATACCGCTGTTGTAATCCGGACGGCTTTCCGAAGGACCGCCTGCCCACAGCGTTTTTTCATTCAGCACTATTTTTTCCTTTGAAATGCCGCCGAAGAAACTTGCTCCCATATAGCCGTTTCCGATAGGCTGACATTGCTGCTCCCACTTGTCAAATTCGCCGGGAGCTGTAAACAGTATTTTGTTTTGCATAAGATTTCTACCTTTCTATAAGCGTTTTTAACGCTTAAAACCGCATAGGCAGAAGCCATGCGGTTTATACTACCACTATTATACCTTAACCTGATGCAAATGTCAACAACACATTGCTAATCGGTGTGAGTTAATCGAGTAAATATCTTGTTTCAAGCATTTTTGTGAGAAGCCCGAAATAATCCATACCCGCCGCCTGTGCCGCCATAAGCGTAAGGCTGTTGAGGTCGGGTCGGTGCGGACGTGAAGCGCCAGTAAGATTAGGCTTCGGATTAAAATCGAACATCTTGAAATTTCCGTTTTTATCAGCACGGCAATCAATACGGACAACAGCTTTCAGTCCGAGCAGCCATACCGCAAGCTCACAGCTTTTTCTGAGTGCGGTAAGCTGTGGTGTATCTTCGATAACATGGCTGTTTTTTACTACGGGAACATCTCCGTTATACGGCGCTATGCCGTTTTTCTGATCAAACCGTTCTATAAACGGCAGGGAAGTGCCGTCGGGGAAAACGGTAAGAGTGACCTCCGTACCGCCGAGATATTTCTCCGCCATCATAGTGTCGCCGTATCTGCCCGAAGCAAAGGCGGTATCACGGGCTTTGATAAATTCTTCGGGGGTATCGCACTTTACAACACCCTGACTTCCTCTGCCCCTTATCGGCTTTAGTACACAAGGATATTCCCCGTTGTAGACAGTATCGGCAGTGACAAGAAAGTCCGTCACTGCAGGCAGTTCATTTTGTAAAAGCAGAGTGTTAGTGCTGAATTTGTCGTCGTACATTTCAACGTCTTTTGTTCTGTGTCCGACAACATATATTCCGCTGAAATCATCTATCGGATGGCCGTTATAAAGCACGGTGTTGAGCCACAGCGTGTCCGCTCCCTTGTCAATCGCCTGCTGTATTCCCTCGTGGGTATCGGGAAAGCACCAGTCTGTGTCTTTATATACGTCGGGGTTTTCTGCAGGCGTTATAACGTCCGTACCGCCGTTTCTCAGGCAGTATGCCATATCGGCACAGCCGTCACTGTATCCGCCGGGCTTCATCGGCTTTTTGATGCCGTTTATTATCGGCGGTTCTTTTGCCTGATATATAAAAGCTACTTTCATGCGTTTATCCTTTCCTGATAAAATTATCCCACTCTTGATGTGGGATAACTGTATTTCTACCGTATAAGTCTGTGTACCTTTCTTCTCAGCCATCTTTCGTAAACGTAGGAAAGCTGGCTCAGACATACGTCATAGCAGACAAATGTAAAGTTTCCTATAAGCCAGAAAGCAAGCACCGCAAACTGTCCGAATCCTGCAAAATCTTCAATAAGCTGTCCCATACCAAGCACGTTCAGAAGCAGTGCGTATATCGCAACAACAGGGATATTGAAACAAATAAAACGCAGAAGGAATGACAGCACAGCAGGCTTTACTTTGGTGAGCAGGTCACGGATAACGGGATAATATCCGAAGAATCCCGTGAACAGCAGCTTTGACTCTATATCCGGTGTCAGAAGCAGTGCAAGTAAAGCCACAGCCGCATAGCAAAGAAGCGCCCATTTCCTGCTTATTTCACGGTATATTATCCATACGACAAGACCTGCCACCGCAGGCAGTATATATACGCCTATCGGGATAAAGCCTGTGCAGAACATAAGCACGATACATATAGTGCTCAGTATTCCGCTCAGTGCAATGGCATAGCTTCTTGTCTTTTTCGTTGAAGGCATATTATACTTTTCTCCTTGCGTGTTCTGCGTAAAGCTCATTGCTCTTTTCTTTACGCTCTCTGCCGTCACGGAGTATATCACGAAGTCTTTCGGTATCATCGTTGCCGATAGCGTCCCTGTACTCGCACAGATTGTCAATGATGGTGTTCAGTTCGAACAGCAGTGCTTCCTTATTGCAAAGGAACAGACTGCTCCACATATATTCGTTCAGCTTTGCGACACGGGTAAGATCCATAAAACTGCCTGCCGAGAAACCGTCTGCATTGAAAAGCGACGGGCTTTTTACATAAGCGTTTGAAACAACGTGCGCAAGCTGTGAAGTAAAGGCTATGTTTATATCGTGCTGTTTCGGTGTTGCGGTTACGACCTTGCCGAATCCCATACAGCAGGCAAGCGTTGACAAGAGGTCGATAGCCATTTTAGGCGTGTTTTCCGAAGGCGTGATTATATAGCTTGCACCTTTGAACAGATCGTCGGTCGAATAGTCAAAGCCGGAAAACTCACGGCCTGCCATAGGGTGACTGCCGACAAATATAACTCCGAGCGGTTCAAGCACCTCGGTACAGCGTGTAACCACATATTCCTTTACGCCGCAGGAGTCGGTGACGATAGAGCCGGGCTTGAACTTGTCCTTGTGCTGTCTTACAAATTCAACGATAGTTTCAGGATAAAGGCAGAGCATAGTCATATCAGCGTCATTAAGCCCGTCCGCTGTTATTATCTCGTCTATTGCGCCGCTGTCGAGAGCCTTTCTGCATACTTCGTCGTCAGCGTCAAGTCCCATTATATGGTGGAATGTATTTTTCTTCAGTGCCTTGCAGACAGAGCCGCCTATCAGACCAAGACCTACTATTGCTATTTTCATTTTTGTCCTTCTTTCAGTGCGTTTAAAACGTATATAGTTTATTATATCTTATCGCACGTTTAATTTCAAGTCGGAATGTGAAAATTTGCTGAAAAAGCGTTGACCTCTCCTAACTGTTTGTTGACATTACGAAAAAGAAAAGTGTATAATTTATCTGATATTATAAGTAGAACAAAGGAGAAGAAAAGATGAAGGTACTAAGGTACTTGAAGCCCTATTGGGTTTTTGCCTTGCTTTGTCCGCTCGCTATGATACTTGAGGTAAGTATGGACCTGTTACAGCCTACGCTTATGTCAGACATAGTGGATAACGGTATATTGGGCGATGCGGTTGCCGATGAAAACCTGCGATATGTTCTGATAACGGGACTTAAAATGCTGGTGTTCTCGCTTATCGGCTGCTTCGGCGGTATAGCGTCGGCGGCATTCGGCACGGCGGCGGCTCAGAAAATGGGCAACGATTTAAGAAAAGACGCTTTTGCAAAGGTAATGCATATGTCTTTTCAGCAGACGGACAAGTTTACTACAGGCTCACTCGTCACAAGACTTACTAACGATATAACGGCGATACAGGAGTTTGTAGCTATGTCGCTGAGAATGTTTGTAAGGATGGGAATGCAGTTTATAGGCGGCATTGCGGTAATTCTCACTCTTAACGTAAACTTCGGCATTGTGCTGGTAATCTCACTGCCTGTTCAGCTTATTGCGGTGGCAATAATTATGAAGAAAGCCTCGCCGCTTTTCAGTATCGTTCAGTCAAGACTTGACAAGGTGAACAGCGTGGTACAGGAGAACGTTTCGGGGGCGAGAGTAGTAAAGGCTTTCACCCGTGAAGAGTACGAGATAAACAGGTTCGACAACGCAAACACTGACCTTATGACGACCAATCTAAAGGTGCAGAAATTACTTGCCACACTGAACCCGATACTGATGATAATAATGAACGCTTCTGTCATCGCTATTATTATGATAGGCGGTTTTCAGGTTGAAGCAAAGGCAATGCAGGTCGGAGAAGTAATGGCGGCAGTAACCTATATAACACAGATACTTATGTCGGTTATGATGGTAGGTATGATGTTTCAGCAGGTTTCACGTTCCGCCGCATCAATGAAGCGTGTAAATGAAGTGCTTTCAACAAACCCCGTTATCAGTGACGGGAATAAAAGTGCCGACAGCGACAACAGCGGTACTGTTGAATTCAGAAACGTCGGCTTTTCGTATCCCGGCTCATCGGGAAAACCCGTTCTTTCCGGCATTGATCTGAAAGCCGAAAAGGGTCAGATGATAGCTATACTCGGCTCTACAGGCTGTGGTAAGACCTCTCTTGTAAACCTTGTTCCGAGATTTTACGATGCGACCGATGGAGATGTGCTTGTTGATGGTGTAAACGTTAAGGATTACGATGTTGACACGTTGAGAAGCAAAATAGGCGTAGTGTTACAGAAAAGCGAGCTTTTTTCGGGAACTGTTGCGGAAAATATCCGCTGGGGCTGTGAAACTGCTACGGACGAAGAAGTAAAGACAGCCGCCAAAATAGCACAGGCGGAGGAATTCATAGACGGCTTCAATGACGGATATGATACTATGATAAGCGAAAAGGGTGCGTCGCTGTCGGGCGGTCAGAAACAGCGTATGGCGATAGCAAGAGCCATAATCAAAAAGCCTGAGATACTGATATTTGACGACAGCACATCTGCGCTCGATCTTAGCACAGAGGCAAAGCTGCACAAGGCTCTGCGTGAAAACTTAAGCGGTGTTACCGTTATAATGATAGCTCAGAGAATAGCGAGCGTTATGAGAGCGGATAAGATAGCGGTGCTTGAAAACGGCTCGATATGCGCTTTCGGCACTCATAAAGAGCTTATGGAAACAAGCAGTGTCTACAGGGATATTTACTATTCGCAGATGAAGCAGGGAGAGGAGGAAGCGGTAAATGGCTAATGAACGTCCTCCTATGAGAATGATGGGCAGAGGAGGCCCTCCGCCCCACGAAAGAATGCTTATGGCTGAAAAGCCCAAGAACACAAAAGGCACGCTGAAAAGGCTTGTCGGCTATATCGGAAAGAACAGATACCTTATGATACTGCTTTTATCCGTTATGCTGATAATCACTGTGCTGAACCTTGTCGCCCCCTATCTTCAGGGTCTTGCTATTGATAAGATAACCGTTTCGAATCAGAGATTAAGCGTAGATATAAGCGGTATGCTATACTGCCTTATAGCGCTCGGATGCGTATATCTTGTAAATTCGCTCCTTACATATTTTCAGGGTATATTTGCGGCAAAGCTGTCGCAGACGACAGTCAAGGCTATGCGTAAGGATCTGTTCGACAAGATCTCATACCTGCCGATAAAGTATACCGATACTCACCAGCACGGCGATATTATGAGCCGTATGACAAACGATGTAGAGAATATCTCAAACACCGTTTCTCAGTCGATAGCTTCGCTGTTTTCAGGCGTTCTGACGCTTGTCGGATGTCTTGTGTTTATGCTTTATTATTCGCCTATGCTGACGCTTGTCAGCCTTACATCTGTTGTTCTGACGCTTGTTGTTACAAAGAATCTCACAAAGTTTATGAGAAAATACTTCCCGTTACAGCAGACGCTTTTAGGCAGACTTAACGGACATATCGAAGAAATGGTATCCGGTTACAGAACGGTAGCGGCATATTCAAAGGAAAAGAAAGCCTGCGAGGAATTCGGCGAAATTAGCGATGAACTTCAGAAGGCGGCGATAAAGGCGCAGATATGCGGCGGCATAATGGGACCGTGTATGAATGTCATATCGAATATCAGTTTTTTGCTTGTTGCGGGCTTCGGCGCATATTTCCTTATAATCGACTTCAACCCCCTTGCACTGAAGGGCGTTATGACGGTCGGCACTATCCAGGCATTCTTGCAGTATACAAAGAACTTTACCCGCCCCATAAATGAGATAGCACAGCAGTATTCATCAATACAGACGGCTATTGCAGGTGCGGAGCGTGTATTTGAGATAATGGATACAGAGCCTGAAAGTGACGAAGGCACGGATAAGGATTTCTCGATAGATAACGTAAAGGGCGACCTTATGTTCAAGAATATCGACTTCTCTTATGTACCCGGCGAAAAGGTACTGCACGACTTCGACCTGTGGATAAGAAGCGGTCAGAAGCTGGCTATTGTCGGCACTACCGGCTCGGGCAAAACCACTGTCGTCAATCTGCTCACAAGGTTTTATGATATAGACGGCGGAAGCATCACGCTTGACGGTGAAAGCATATATGATATTCCGAAAAAGAAGTTGCGTGGCTCTATAGGCATCGTACTTCAGGATACGGTTATTTTCAACGATACGATAATGCAGAATATCCGTTACGGCAGGCTTGATGCTACAGATGAAGAAGTAATTGCGGCGGCAAAGACAGCAAAGGTAGCCGACTTTGCGGAAAAGATGGCTGACGGATACGATACTATGCTGACCGAAGGCGGCGGCAACTTAAGTCAGGGACAGCGACAGCTTATCGCTATCGCAAGAGCGGTGCTTGCCGACCCGAAGATACTTATTCTTGACGAGGCGACATCGAGCATCGACACACGCACGGAAGTACATATACAGGAGGCTATGCTTGCACTTATGAAAGGCAGAACAAGCCTTATCATAGCGCACAGACTGTCTACTATCCGTGATGCAGATAAGATTGTCGTAATAGACGGCGGCAAGGTAGTTGAAGCGGGAAACCACGAAAAGCTGCTCGGCGAGAACGGCGCTTATGCAAGACTGTATAATACCCAGTTTGCAGGTATAAAGACATAACAGCGTACCGCACAGTTTCTGCTGTGCGGTATTATGCTATTAAGGAGTTTGCTATGCACTTTGTAGACGCAAAATCAATACTATCGGCCAAAAACGGAATGAATATCTATCGGGGCTGTACTCACGGCTGTATTTATTGTGATGCACGTTCTGACTGCTATAATATGCAACATGATTTTGAAGATATAGAGGTAAAGCAGAATGCTCCGGAGCTTCTTGAAAAAGCGCTTGCTTCAAAGCGCAGGCTGTGTATGATCGGCACAGGTGCGATGAGCGACCCGTATATGCCTTGCGAGGAAAAGCTAAGGCTTACAAGGCGGTGCCTTGAAATAATCGACAGGCACGGCTTTGGCGTTACGGTGCAGACAAAGTCGGATATGATTTTGCGAGATATTGACTTATTGTGCAGTATTAACAGCAAGGCAAAGGCGGTTGTACAGATGACGCTGACAACATACGATGAGGATTTATGCCGAATTTTAGAGCCGAATGTATGTACAACAAAACGGCGGTATGAGGTGCTTGAAGCAATGCGGAAAAACGGTATACCAACTGTAGTATGGTTCACTCCCGTTCTGCCGTTTATCAACGATACGGAGGAAAATCTCAGAGGTATCCTGTCGTACTGCTTTGACGCAGGCGTAAAGGGCATAATCTGTATGGGGATAGGCACTACGATGCGTGACGGCGACAGGGAATATTTCTACTCTGCGCTTGACAGGCATTTTTCGGGTATGAAACAGCGGTATATATCGCAGTACGGCAATGAGTATATCTGCAACAGCGTTAACAACGGCAGACTTATGAGCATATTCTGTAATGAGTGCGAAAAGCACGGTGTTATGTATGAACCCGATAAAGTGTTCGCATATCTTTATGAGTTTCCCGAAAAGGACGAACAGTTATCGTTTTTCTGATGTGATTTTTGTTAAAATAAGGTTAATATTTATTCTTTATAATGCTGATACAGAAATTGAAAGGGTGAACAGTATGACTATCAGAAAAATGGCAAACGAGGAACTTTCGCAGTGCGTTGATGTCATTTGCAAAAGCTATGAAACGGAGGCTGTCGCATTCGGCATTACAGAAATGAATTGCCCACAGCACGCCGCATTTATGACGCTTGACCGTTTACAGATGTCAGCGGAGTGGGGTTATGTTTTCTACGGAGCATTTGAGGAAGATGAGCTGATAGCCTGCTTTGCTATTGAGAATAAAGACGACAGCGTTTATGAACTGCACTTGTTCTCGGTGCTTCCCGACAAGCGATATGGCGGTGTCGGAGCAAAGTGCCTTGAATTTGCCAAAAACGAGGTATTCTCGATGGGCGGTACGGTACTTAATGCCGGTGCGATACATCAGAGCGTAAGAGTGCGTAACTGGTACGAGAAGAACGGCTTCAGGCAAAAAGAGATACATAGGGCGGCATATCTGCCTTTTGCACTCGGAATAATGAGTTGTAATGTCGGTGAGTAAATATTATAAATAATAGTAAACCGATTAGAAAAAACTAAGAGGCTGTGGCGAAATCTTATCTTACGCCACAGCCTCAATTGTATTTTCTTTTAAGCAAGACTACTGCAACGGCAGCGGTTCCGGAACCGATAAACGGATCCGGAATAACGTCCCCATCATTTGATGATAACGCAATACACCGTCCCGGCAATTGCAATTTGTATATAACCTTTTAAAGGCGAGGTCGCAAGCAATTGTTCAACAGATTTTTCACTTCCGAATTATCAACATAATATGCGGTTTTATCGTTCTCGCTTACTACAATAAGCATCAGAAACTTTTCCGACCAGTCGATAAGTTCTATTCGTTTTGCACCTAACTTACGCAGTGCATCGGCTTTCTGCGTCCTTATCCAGCCGTATATTCTACCGCTTCCGGACACCTTGAAATCGAGCTTTCCCGCAAAAGTTTTTTTAACGTCGATAGTTACCTCAATCTCGGATATTCCGCCCGGAATATCCTTGTATTCGCCCGGTACTATCCTGAATCTCTTTACGGGGAGATAGTCTTCAAGTGCCGCATATTCTGCATCTTCATATAATTTTTTGTTGCTCATATGTTACTCCCCTTATATTAACGGATATTCTTCTTTTGATGCCGTAAAGCGCCAGAGCTTGTCGTCTGCACCTACGCAACGGCGGTATGATTTATCGATATATCTGAATATCTCATCAGACAGCGGCAGGATCTTACGATAATTCTCCATAAATTCGCTGTGCATTTCTCTGAGTTCGGCAAGCACTGCTCGCTCATCTATTGTTGTGAATTCACCGTTTTTTAGTACCATGTCGCCGCCTATCATAACGTTTCTGATATGACTGCCGTTTTCACAGTATACAATGTGATTTTTGATATCGTTCAGTGGCGTGAATGCGTATGAACCGAGGTCAAACATGAGCAGGTCAGCCTTCTTGCCATTTTCTATCGAACCGATCTCCTTTTCACGCATAATACTTCTTGCGCCACCCTTTACCGCACAGTCGATGATCTGTGACGCAGTAGGCCATTTCGTGTAATCCGGCTGAGTTACTTTATGGATTAGCGCCGCAGTCTTCATGACTTCCATTATATTCTGGCTGTCGTTGCTGCTGGATCCGTCAGTGCCAAGGCAGATATGAACTCCTGCGTCCCTCATCTTTGCAAACGGCATTATACCGCTTCCGAGTTTCATATTGCTGACAATGTTATGTACAACGTTTGCGCCTGTTCTTGCCATGATTTCAATATCGTTGTCATCTAGCCAGTTGCCGTGCGCTATAGTTGTTCTCGGTGACAATATTCCGAGATCCTCGCAGTGTGCGATTATTGTCTTGCCATAGAACTCAAAGCCTGTTTCACGTTGCATTCTGGTTTCGCATATATGTGTGTGATACGGAAGATTGTATTTTTCGGCAAGCTCGTATACCTTTACATTGTAGTCATCGTCACAACGTTGTGGCGCTATAGGCGACAGTGTAACCTTGAACTTGCCCTTGCCGTTCCATGCATTGATAATCCTCTCAGCTTCCGCAAGCTCTTCCTCGGCGGGCAGTGGGTATGGAAATTTCTTTTGAAGTTCCTCAGGTACGCTTTCCCTCAGATACGGAATTGTATCAAGAAAGTTTTTGTGAAGGCAGGAGGTTGAAATGTTTGCTCTCATTCCGATATCTTCGTATGCCTTGAATATTATATTGTGCGTTTCAAGCGTCGTGCGGGGGTGTCCGGATACGTCATCCTGACAGCTTGTAACGCCGCTTCTTATCTGTTCAATTGCACCTGCAAGCGTTCTGAGATATACCAGTCTGTCGGAGAAGTTTCCGTACTGTCCTGTCGGAGGATATGAATACAGCATCCACAGTTCAAGCGGCATATTATCATAAAGACCTTTGAACATATTTTCATCCGAATGAAGATGCGCATTTACAAAACCCGGTGTAACAAGAAGATTTCTGCAATCGGTAAGCTGCATATCAGCTTCAGGTTTTATGTTCTTGTCAATTTTTACTATCTCATCGCCGTCAATGAGTATATCGGTATTTGTCAGTATCTCATCTTTTTTATTGAGTGTGAGAACAGTTGCATTTTTCAGTAATTTCTTTTGCATAATCATAACCTCGGTTCTCATATAGTTTCCGGAGTAGTTCTTACCTCTCCGCCGTTTGTCTGCAATATTTGTCCCGAAAGATAATCTGCGCCGCCGTTTCCGAGAAATGCTGTCAGGTATGCAACATCTGCGGCTGTACCGAGCCTGCCGAGCGGTATATCTTTCCTGTATATTTCCTTTACTTCATCGATTGTAATACCAAGGTCATCGGCATCTGCCCTGAGTTGTGGAGTGTCGATAACACCGGGAGATACTACCGCAACGGATATTCCGTATTCGCTGAGTTCACGTGACAGATATTGCCCAAGCCCTATCATTGCAGTTTTCGTTCCGGCGTAACTTACGGCATTTTTCCAGCCTGCCGTGCCGAACATTGAAGAGAAGAGGATAATTCTTCCGCCGCCTTGCTTTTTCATTATTTCAATTATCTTTTCAAAGCAATTAATATGCCCCTTTATGTTGACCGATATGTGACGTTCAAGTTCTTCACAGCTGAGCTGTTCAAACGGACACATATGCATGAATGCCGCATTTGCAACAAACACATCGATCCTGCCGGACTTTTCTGTTATTTCGGAAATGAAGCTGTCGGTTTTTGACTTGTCCGAGATATCGCCTATTGCGGGAGAACCGCCTGTTTTATCAATTACATTTTTTACATTGTCGGTAAGTGCGATATCATTCACAAAGACATTGTATCCGAGCCTTGAAAATTCTTCCGCAGTTGCCGCGCCTATTCCCTGACCTGCGCCTGTTATAAGCACGGTCGGCTTGTTGTTGCTGTTGTCGGGAACCTTGCGCGAAAAGTCAGGCCGTAATATCTGAGCGGTCATATATGCGCGGCAGTCTGCAAAGAACGATACCAGGCGGGCGAGCTTTTCGTCATTTCTGTCGCTGCACTCAATGCAGTTTACGATACTTCCGTAATCTGCAAGCTCACACGCAAAGCTCTTAAGCATGTGTTGAATGCTGTCATAGCGTCCGAATATACGGGGAAGTACTCGAACTTTACGTTTGCACCGTTATCCTTGTAGTAGCCCATCTCATCAAATGTCTGCATAAGATAAAGCGTACCCATATCGAAAACGCCTACCGTAATACCCTTGTCATCTGTGCTGTCGCCTGAATCTGTCTGTGATGAAGAACATCCTGCAACTGCTCCTACCGCTACAGCAAGTGTTAAAAATGCCGATAATAATCTTTTCTTTCTCATTGTTTTTCTTTCCTTTCTTCCTGTGTACCTTATTTGGTATTGTTTTTTGTGTCAGATGAATACAGCTCCGCCGTTGGGGCTGATAAACTGTCCACAGTAGAACTCACCGTACTTTGATGCCAGCAGAACAGTTACAGCCGATATATCGGTAACACTGCCGAGCCGTCCGAGCGGTATGTTCTTTTCTTTTTCTACCCATTCTGAACTCATGTCCTGTAATATCATATCGGTTTCAATCGGTCCGGGTGCTACTGTGTTAACCAGAATGTGCGGTGCAAGCTCTAGTGCCAGCGAACGCGTCATTGCGTTTACCGCACCCTTTGCCGCCGTATAATGGGTGTAATTTGCACGACCCTTTACCGAAAGCTCCGAAGATATGTTGATTATCTTTCCCGTCCTCTCTTTATCAAACAACGGAACCAGATATTTTGTTGCAAGGAAAACGCCCTTTACATCTACTCTCATTATCCTGTCCCATTCATCTGATGTAATCTGCGTTATCGGTGCCTCTTCTCCTATGGCTCCTGCGTTATTTACAAGAACATCGATGCTTCCGAAAACTTCTTTTATATAATCGGCAAGCCTCTTTGTATCTTCCTCATCGCCTGCATCGCATCTGAACGAATAAGCGTTGATACCGTGTTTTTTCATCTCGGCAACGGTTTCATCGGCTTTTGCCTTGTTACTGACATATGTAATAAGAACATCAGCTCCACACTTTGCAAATGCCTCGGCAATTGCTTTACCTATGCCTCTCGATGCGCCCGTTACAACGCATCTTGAACCTTTCAGCAAATCTCCTTTCATATTTATACCTCCTAATACGACACAAGGCCGCTTTACAATGCGTTACGTCATTGTAAGGCAGCCTTGATATTTTGCTTTGAAGTAAGTCTTTTTTACTTCTCTTTTTGTTACCCTGATTATAAACCTTATAGTTACACCAGTGTCAATAGCTCAATTTAATTTTGTAGTTTTTACACAATATAATTGCATTTTAAACCGGGAAAACAATTAAATTATAGCCATTTATGCAATTTTACTTGACGCAAGTTGCAAAATATGATAAAATCCAATCAGAACATTGGATTTGCTCAAAGGATTGGTGTTTATTTATGGAAGAAGAAAAACTGTATACGATAAAGGAATTTTCGGCACTGACCGATGTTTCGACCGACACGCTGAGATATTATGATAAGATAGGTTTATTCTCGCCGTCAAGACGTGATGAGAAAAACGGATACCGTTATTATACCTTGAATGAATTTGAGCGGATAGGCGAAATACAAACCTTACAGCAGCTGGGACTTTCACTTGACGAAATTAAGACATTTATGTCTGATAAAACATTTCTGAGCTCGTACAAGCTGTTGAAACGGCAGTATGAGCATATCTGCGGAAAGATAGATGAACTTAAACTGCTGAAAAGCTATCTCGGAGAAAAGCTCGCACATATAGACAATATAATTTCTGGACAGCTCTCGGAAAATATATCCGTCAGATACTTTCCTGCCAGGACAGGATATTGTTCGGACAGAAATTGTCACGATTACAGCCAGATAAAAAGTGAGTCCGCAAGGATAATAGAAAAGTACGATAAGAATCTTTTTATTAGCAGCTCTTACGCTCTCTATATACCTGAAAACGAACTGCGTAGCGGCGAGTACCGTAATAATTACTATTGTGTAATTTTAGACATTATAAAAGATAAGAATACAAAATTCAGAAAGATTGAATTTCCTGCCGGCGAATATGTCATATGCAGATATGCGGGCACTTCATTTGACAGAAACAAGACGATTGAAAAACTGCTTGCTTACATTTCGGACAATGGATATGAGGTGTGCAGTGAAGCACTGCAACTGTGTGTTATTGACGAAAACCTTACTAACATAGACAGCGAAAAGATAAATGAAATTCAGATTGCGGTCAGAAGAGCAGAGAAGATTGATATTTAGAAAGCAGAAAATCCCCGCTCAAAAAATGAGCGGGGATCAGCTTGTAGAAAAAGTTTATTTTAAAAAAACAGAGCAAACTCTCTAACCCTTGAGAACGCTTTATGGGCTTTGTGTCCTGAAAAGTCAGCAGAGCAAGCAACGCTCGACACCCATTTTCAATAATTATATAGGTTTATCGACAGACTGAAAGCCTGAGAGTAATTTTCCTCTCAGGCTTTTGCATTTTCAGAAATATCTTGCGCTGTCTTTTCTGTAAGCGCTCGGACTTTTGCCGGTGTAATTGCGAAAGCATCGGCTGAAATAAAGTACGTCCGAAAACCCCAGCTTATCCGCTATTTCACCTATGCTCATAAGTGTGGAGCAGAGCAGTCTGCAAGCCTCGTCCATTCTCACCGAGTTATGATACTGCTGCATTGTTACGCCCTTTTCTTTCTTGAACAGATGCGCCATATACTTATAACTCAGATAGAACCGCTTTTCGATATTTTCGGAGTTGAAAGGCACACTGATATTGTCCGACAGATAACGGCATATCCTGTCGCTCAGCGTAAGATTGTTTGAAAATCCCTGTGTGCTTACGGCAAGCGAGGATAACAGCAGAAACAACCGCTGATTGATAAACCATTTCTTGTACGCATCGTCCGATTGAGCATATTCGATAAATGTTTTCAGTTCCTTTTCAAAGCGGGCGGAAACATTGTCAAGAAATTTCGGCAGGGTAAGAATGTTTTCGGCTGTAGCGTCATAAGCACCGAGCGGAGAAGCGTCCGGATGAAACGGCGAAGCATTACAATCCGCACTTATTCTGAAATGCACGAATATCCACTTTGTACCCTTCTGTATTTTTTTCTTGCCAAAGTGGTGTACGCCGTTTTTGAGTATCAGCAGTTCGCCTGCGTTCACCTCATAGTCCGTATCACCTTCGGTAACGTAGATACACCCGTCAATTACATATATCAGTACGCAAAAATCCGGCACTCTGTCGGTGTGAATAAAGCTCTCTGAGGCGGCAAACAGACCGCATCCGCAAAGCTGTGGCAGAGAATTATTAGCGATAATTATCTCGTTCATGAACATTCTCCATATTTTTATCCGTTTTATCTATTTTAATAGCTTACTGATAAGATTATAATACATATCAGAGAGTAAGTCAAGCGCAAGCTCGGAGAATGGAGAATTATTATGACGACACAGGAGAATATAAAGGTTACAGCCTATAAGTCGGACGGTTTCATCGGAAAATACCAGAAGCTGATAAGGGATACGGTAATTCCTTACCAGTACAGTGTATTATGCGATGAAGCACCCGACACGGAAAAGAGCCACGTTGTGAAGAACTTTGAAAATGCCGCAAAGGCGCTTCACGGGGAAGATGTCGGTGACGGCTTTTACGGTATGGTGTTCCAGGACAGCGATGCGGCAAAATGGATAGAAGCGGCGGCATATTCGCTGGCACTTTATCCCGATGAACAGCTTTCGGCTACCGTAGATGAACTGATTGACAAAATCGCCGCCGCACAGGACGAGGACGGCTATCTTGATACATATTTCACGATAAAGGACAGGGATAAGCGGTGGCAGAACCTGCTTGAAGGTCACGAGCTTTACTGTTCGGGTCATATGATGGAGGCCGCCTGCGCCTATTATGAAGCTACCGGCAAGAAAAAACTCCTTGATGTTATGGAGAAGAATGCGGAGCATATTTATAAGCACTTTATCACCGAGCATAACGAGGGCGTACCCGGTCACCCTGAGATCGAGCTTGCGCTTATGAAAATGTATCGCACAACAGGCAACAAGAAGTGGCTTCTGTTAGCCGAGCATTTTATAAATAAGCGTGGAGAAGACCCTCACTTCTATGAAAAGGAAGCGGCAAAGCGTGACTGGACAGTGTGGGGAAACGATCCTACGGCGCACGACTATCAGCAGAGCGGCAAGCCCGTGAGAGCGCAGAGCGACGCTACGGGTCACGCAGTAAGAGCGGTATATCTTTATACCGGTATGGCACAGCTTTCCGCAAAATGCGGCGATAATGCCCTGTATGACGCTTGTAAAAGGCTGTGGGAAAGCATCACACGCAGAAGAATGTACGTTACAGGCGGTATAGGCTCTACCGTCATCGGAGAAGCGTTCAGCGTTGACTATGACCTTCCGCCCGATACCGCCTATGCAGAAACCTGTGCTTCTATCGGTCTTATGTTCTTTGCAAACGCAATGCTTAAAAATGAGCTGATAGGCGAATATGCCGATGTAATGGAAACCGCATTCTATAACACTGTTCTCGGTGGAATGAAGCTTGACGGAAAGCGCTTTTTCTATGTAAATCCGCTTGAAGTAGTACCCGGAATATCCGGAGTATCGCCCACTCATCGCCACGACCTTCCGGTAAGACCGAAATGGTACGCCTGCGCCTGCTGTCCTCCCAACGTAGCAAGGCTTATAACCTCATTCGGTTGCTATGCTTACGGAGAAAACAGCGATATGAGCTTCTGCCATCTTTATGCAGACGGCGAGGTTAAGTTCGAAAACGGTATGGAGCTTATTTGCCGCACAGATTATCCGTATGATATGACCGTAAATTATTCGGTTGTAAAGGGAGGCAGGCTGGCTGTAAGAATACCCGGCTGGAGCGATACCTTCATCCTTGTTCAGAACGGCGAAAAGCTTGATATTAAGCAAATCAACGGCTATGTTATACTTGCAGTGAAGGACGGGGACGAGGTACAGCTTACGCTTTCGGATACTCCTCACTTTGTATATCCTTCCGTAAAGATACCTGCTGTAAGCGGTATGGCGGCAATAAGAAGAGGTCCGCTTGTATATTGCTTTGAAGATGCGGATAACGGCAATGTGCTGTCTTTAGCACTTAAACGTGGCGGTAAAATCACGGTATGCGAGCCGGACACTGATGCGCCTGACGGCGTTACAAGGCTGAAAGTCGAGGCGGTAAGGTTTGAAGACAACAATAAGCCCTACAGCTTTGATGAGCCGAAAACGACCGATACGCTTGCTATAGCTGTTCCTTATTATACATGGGGCAACAGGGGAGAGAATGCAATGAGAGTGTTCATGCCGCTTTATTGATAATTAAAATGCAAAAAGAAACACCGTATGGAATCGAAAATCCATACGGTGTTTTTCAGATTGTCGATAAACTAATTGTTATTAAAGCCCACACAGTGAAGTATATTGCCAACACCGCTTAAAACAGTTCACATACCGACAAGGTATTAATAATTTCGTGAGTGTATCGGTGCAACTGCTCTAACATTGGTTCTTCAAAAAAACGCCACTAACCTGAGATATATGTACTAATATGCGGACGTGTAGCGTTAAGCGTCCCTGCATTGACAGGATATACAATGTTCGGGTGGTTTTACGAGTTCAGCCAACACCCCGACGGGGTGGGGGTGTGAGTAAGGAAAGAGGGAGCCACGAGGGAGAGAACCTAAGAGTATAGGGCTGAGTCTTGCTTACGCAAGCACTCGGACGTTTCGCTTTGCTTCACTGGGCTGTCAAGTCCAGCGGAGCTTTAGCGGAGCGCACGAGCCTTGCGTAAGCGAGGCTCAGACTTGCACCTAGTCTCTTTGGTTCTTTCCCTCGTTAATATTGACAAGTGTATTAATTTGAATAGCGAACCCGAGAAGTGCTGTCCGACAAATAGCGCTATCGGTAGCCTGCTATTGTAGTCAAAGCTGAATGATTTAACAGAAGCACATTAAGTAATATACTTTTCTACAAGCAAAAACACCGTATGGAAGCGAAAATCCATACGGTGTTTTTTTATCCGTTCAGACAGGACAGCTTATCAGTCCATATCCCAGTTATGCCATACGTTCTGTACGTCATCGTTATCGTCAAGAGTTTCAAGCAGAAGACCCATCTTCTTTATCTGGTCCTCATCGGTAAGAGTGGTGTATGTAGAGGGAACCTGCTCTGCTTCTGCGGAAACTACGGTATAACCCATATCTCTCAGAGCATTTGCAACATTTTCAACTTCCTTGGGATCGGTTGTGATCTCAACACAGCCGTCCTCAAAGCTGAAGTCATCTCCGCCTGCTTCAAGAATGTCTTCCATAGCCTTATCTTCGTCAATGGTGCCTTCTTCGTTATCAAGAACGATAATGCCCTTTAAGCTGAACATGAACGATACACAGCCGCTTGTACCCATATTGCCGCCGAACTTGTCAAAGTAGTGACGGATTTCGCCTGCCGTTCTGTTTCTGTTGTCTGTAAGGCAGTCAACGATAACGGCAACACCGTTAGGACCGTAGCCCTCGTATACGCAGTTTTCGTAATCGTTCTTTTCTCCGCCGCCTACAGCCTTCTTTATAAGTCTGTCGATATTATCGTTGGGGATATTGTTTGACTTTGCCTTCTGTATAAGTGTAGCGAGCTTTGCGTTGTTGTTGGGATCTCCGCCGCCTTCCTTGATGGCAACGATTATCTCACGGCTGATCTTGGTAAATACCTTAGCTCTTGCGCCGTCCTTTTCGCCTTTTTTTCTCTTGATGGTGCTCCATTTTGAGTGTCCTGACATATCAATTTTTCCTTTCTGTTATATCAATTGATCTCTTTGAAACCTTTTCCGAGTACCTCTTTGGCACTTGTGATTATCATAAAAGCCGATTCATCGACTTCTTTTACATAACGTTTGACTTTAACATAGTCATTCTTTCTTACCGCACAGCATATTACCTGTTTCTCGTCACCGCTGTATGCGCCTTTTCCGCTGAGGAATGTAACGCCTTTGCCGGCGGTTATTATCTTCTGAGCGATTTCTTCGGATTTGTCGCTGAATATAAGCAGCATCTTGCCCTCATAGCTTCCGTATACGATAATATCTATCATTTTGGAAGAAACAAAGATTGCAATGATGGCATACAGCGCAGATTCGATCTTTCCGAAAACACAGGTCGCAAATACAATAACCGCAAAATCCGTGGCAAATGTTATAGCCCCTATGCTGATATGCGGAAAACGCTTATATATCAGACGGTTCAGAATATCCGTGCCGCCGCCCGTACCCTCACGGGAGTAGCAAAGACCAAGTCCTGCGCCGATAAGAAGTCCGCCGAATATGGCGGCAAGCATTTCATCGCCCTCATAGTGAGGAAGATAAGCAAACACATAGTCTGTCGCAACAGTAATGGTTATAATCGAAAGCAGTGTCTTGAACATCAGCCTTCTGCCGAGAAATATAAAGCCTATAACAATAAGCGGAACATTTACAATGAAGTACAGAACACCCTCGCTCAGTCCCGTGAGATGAGCTACGGCAACGCATATTCCCGATGCGCCGCCCGGTGCAATATCGTTTGGAGCGGTAAAAGTCTTAAGACCGCATGAAAATATAAAGCCCGAAATAATAATGACCGCTATATCGATCAGCGTGCGTTTTGTTGTTGCCTTCATTGTAATCCTTCTCTCGTGAGTTATGTACGCTCGCTTGTATATATCTTTTCAAAAAGCTCTTTGATTCTGTCATTCTGTCCTGTAAGGTACAAATATCCGAAAAGAGCCTCCATTCCTGTTGCTCTGCGGTAATCCTTAGGATTTGATGAGCGTGGAACGTTGTTTCCTGTGGCGTTTCTGCCACGCTTGAATATTTCCGTTTCTTCTTCGGTAAGCTGTTCGGCGATTATGTCATACGCATAGGACTGAAATCCTGCATTTACATATTGCACAGCTTTTTTGTGGAGTTTGTCAACAGGCATTGTGCCGAGCTTTACTATCTGCTCACGGACATATACCTCGTAGACGCTGTCACCGAAGAACGCAAGTGTAAGCCCTCCGAGCGCTTTCGCCTCGGCAGGTGTCATAATTTCATACATCATCTCAGATACCTGAATTCAAAGTCGTAGATAGAAACGGTATCGTCTTCCTGCACGCCCATTTCCTCAAGTTTATCAATAATTCCGCTGAAACGCAGAACTCTCTGGAAATACTGAAGGCTCTCGTAGTCCTCCATATTCACCATCGAAAGCACAGGAACCATAAACGGCGCATCGACAATATATATGCCGTCCTGCTTTGTGATAGTAAATTCCTTCTTTTTGAGCTCCTGCTCGTCAAGCTCTCTTGCCGTCAGCGGTTGTGCCTCGAATCTTATCGGCGGCGGCAGCTTGTCAAGTTCGCCTGCGATATACTCGATAACCTGCGCAGTACCCTTTGTGGTTGCCGCACTGCACTCAAAGCAGGGAAGACCCTTGTCCTCAATGTACTTTCTGAATTTTGCTATCTGCTCCTCGCTTGCAAGGTCGCACTTGTTCATAACTACTATCTGAGGCCGCTCGGAAATCTCTTCCGAGAAATTCTTAAGCTCGTAGTTTATCTTCTCAAAGTCATCTTCGGGATCTCTGCCCTCAATGCCCGAAACGTCTACAACGTGAACTATAAGTCTGCATCTTTCAACGTGTCTTAAGAACGAATGTCCAAGACCGATTCCCTCGCTTGCACCTTCTATAAGTCCGGGAATATCAGCCATTACGAATGACTTTTCACCGACTGTAACAACGCCAAGCACGGGTGTTATAGTAGTAAAGTGGTAGTTTGCAATCTTCGGCTTTGCGGCACTCACAACGCTTATGAATGTCGATTTGCCGACATTCGGGAAACCGACAAGTCCCACATCCGCAAGCAGTTTTAATTCAAGCGTTACGTTGAATTCTTCACCGGGATAACCGGGCTTTGCAAATCTGGGTATCTGACGTGTGGGAGTGGCAAAGTTCATATTGCCCTTGCCGCCTCTGCCGCCCTTTGCAACTACTACAGGCTCATTGTCGGAAATATCCGCAAGTATCCTTCCCGTGTCGCTGTCCTTTACAAGCGTACCTCTCGGTACACGGATAACGGTAGGTTCTGCACTTTTACCTGTACAGCGTCTTGCACCGCCGTTTTCGCCGTTTGGCGCAATATATTTTTTCTTGTATCTGAAGTCGATAAGCGTTGACAGGTTATCATCGGCTACAAAAACTATATCCGAGCCTTTACCTCCGTCGCCGCCGTCCGGACCGCCCGCATTCACATATTTTTCTCTGTGAAACGATACGGCGCCGTTGCCGCCGTTGCCGGCTTTTATATAAATCTTTACAATATCAACAAACATTTTTACCTCGCTTTTGCCGACAGGGTAGTCTTATGCATATATTCTGCACCGAATCGCACAGAAAATGCAAATCCGTTTAATACACAAAAAAGGCGGGGAATATACCCGCCTTGATTGATTTGAGATTAGTCAGCGTAAACGCTAACCTGCTTGCGATCTTTGCCGAGGCGTTCAAACTTTACCTTGCCGCTTGTAAGAGCGAATAATGTATCGTCAGAACCACGACCTACGTTGTTACCTGCGTGAATGTGTGTGCCTCTCTGACGAACGAGAATGTTGCCTGCGAGAACGTACTGACCGTCTGCACGCTTAACACCGAGTCTCTTGGATTCGCTGTCACGACCGTTCTTTGTAGAACCCATACCTTTTTTATGAGCAAAGTGCTGTAAGCTGATTTTAATCATATCTGTTTTCCTTTCATCGTGTGTAATCAACACTGTTCGGTGCGGACATCTATATGCCCGTATTCTTCTTCAAGAATTGTAAGATGCGTGTAAAAGGATTTTATCATTGTGCAGGCATCGTCCACATAAGGAGCTTTAAGCCTGAACTTTGCGTAGCCTTCATTATCCGGACGAATGTCCATGTCTGCGGCCACACTGAAAAAATCCGTAATCGTATTTACCGTCAGCATAAGCGCACTTGATACGCCTGCACAGATTATATCGTTTCCGCTCTTTGCATAACCCGAATGACCTTTTACGGTAAATCCGATAAATTTTTCACCCTTTACGGCGAATACAGCCTTAATCATAAGACTTAAGCGTTGATAGCTTCGATCTTGATCTTGCTGTAGGGCTGTCTGTGACCCATCTTGCGCTTGCTGCTCTTCTTAGGCTTGTAAGTAAATACTGTAACCTTCTTAGCCTTGCCGTTCTTGATGAGAGAAGCCTTTACGCTTGCACCGTCAACATAAGGAGCGCCTACTACTGCGCCGTCGTCCTTACCAACCATGATAACCTTGTCGATTGTGAACTCGCCTTCAACGTCGAGCTTTTCAACGAAGATCTCATCGCCTTCTTTAACCTGATACTGCTTTCCGCCTGTTTCAATTATTGCGTACATTTTTTCAAACCTTTCTTGCCCTTAGGCATCTTGTAAAATTCTCGCTGCTTGAGGTGAAACCGCTCGGTTGAGCCGTTTTCTTAAATACCCTGCACATGCGGCGATATTATTATATCAAAAAGAAACCGCTTTGTCAAGCGTTTTCTTCCGATTTTTATAAACTGAGCCGAAGCACAGCGGATTTGTGCCTCGATTTAACCTATTATACGTTGAATCTGAACAGTACAACGTCGCCGTCACGCATAACGTAGTCCTTGCCTTCAAGACGGACAAGACCCTTTTCCTTTGCCGCCGCCATACTGCCGCAAGCCATAAGATCGTCAAACGAAACGATTTCCGCTCTGATAAATCCCTTTTCAAAGTCGGTGTGAATCTTTCCTGCCGCCTGAGGAGCTTTAGTGCCGTTTGTTATAGTCCATGCACGAACCTCCTGAACGCCTGCGGTAAGATAAGATATAAGACCAAGCAGGCTGTAGCCCTGCTTTATTATACGGTTAAGACCGGATTCCTTAAGACCGAGTTCGGACAGGAACATTTCCTTATCCTCTGCCGACATATCTGCAATCTCAGCTTCGATCTGTGCGCAGATAGGGAGTACAACGCTGTTTTCAGCCTTAGCTATCTCGCAAACCGCTCTGTACTGCTCGTTCTTTTCAATATCGCCCGTGAAATCGGATTCTGAAAGATTTGCGGCATATATTACAGGCTTGTTCGACAGCAGGGGAGAAGCCTTTACCATTTCAAGTTCGGATTCGGTATAAGGATACGATCTTGCGGATTTACCTTCTTCGAGGTGAGCCAGCAGCTTTTCGAGGAATTCAACCTCGGAAGCAAGGCTCTTGTCGCCCTTCATCTGCTTCTTTTCTCTGTCAATTCTACGCTGGATTATTTCAATATCCGAGAAGATAAGTTCAAGGTTAATTGTTTCTATATCTCTTGCGGCACCTATTTTGCCGTCAACGTGAATGATATTGTCATCTTCGAAGCAACGTACAACGTGAACGATAGCGTCAACCTCACGGATGTTCGACAAGAACTTGTTGCCGAGTCCTTCACCCTTGGATGCGCCCTTCACAAGACCTGCAATGTCAACGAATTCGAGAGTTGCGGGTGTGAATTTTTCGGGGTTGTACATCTTAGCGAGTGCGTCAAGACGTTCATCGGGAACGGATACTATTCCCACATTCGGCTCAATTGTGCAGAAGGGGTAGTTTGCAGATTCTGCTCCTGCGTTTGTAAGTGCATTGAATAAGGTACTTTTGCCTACGTTAGGCAGACCGACCATTCCAAGTTTCATTTATGTGTCAACCTTTCTTTAAGCGGTAACCGCTGTCATAATCCAGTACAGTATAACACTAATTCCGATTTTTTTCAAGTAGTAAACGATAATTTGTTGACTTGAAGGTCAAAGTCCTGTATAATATAAGCAGTTTCAAGGAGGTGGTCTTTTGCCCGATATATATAAGCACGGCTACGACAATTTCAAAAAAATTACGGTTTTGTTTATTCTTCAGATAATACTCGGCGTGCTGCCGGTCGTACTTCTGGTGATCTATATTGGTTTTTCGCTGTATTCAAATGCTGTACTGGGCTATACGTTCATAGTGATAATGGCTATAGCGGCGGCACTGAATTTCACTATAACAAAACGCTATAATGTATTGCTTTCCGGCTTTAAGGGCGAAAAATCGCTTATGAAAACCGTGAAGAAGCTCGGAAGCGAGTATACCGTATTTGCAAACGTACCTGTGCGGTACAAGAAAAACAGAAGCGAGATAGATTTACTTGTAATGTGCGACAGGTACATTATTATAATAGAAGTAAAAAACCATTCCGGCTATATTTACGGTAATCATAAGGACGAAACGTGGACGCAGAGGAAAATCTACCGTGACGGTAAAACAACCGAAACCGTTATGACAAGTCCGATTCGTCAGATGCGCCGTCAGCGTGACATCATTAAAGCCATACTCCGTGCAAACGACCTTGATCAGTGGGTCGATACGGTGCTTTATTTTTCCGCTCCGACCGTTCATCTTTATCTTGATCTCAGCGACACCGACAATGTCTGCTCCAGTGAAAAAGAGCTTCTCGAATTTCTGAGGACGTACAATTCCCCGAAATCTATGGATCCGGAAAAACTTGAAAAAATAAAAGCGCTGTTCAGAGAAATGTGCGTTTCAAAATGATATTTGGCGGCAAAATCCCGAAAATGCTATTACGGGATTTTCTCTTGACAAAAATCGTCGCCCTCTTTACGAGGGCGTGGATTGAAATTTGCCCGTGATGCTGTCGCAGGAGTATTTTGCAGGGTCGCCCTCTTTACAAGGGCGTGGATTGAAATAGCGCATATTCATATGCTCTGCTGAGTATTTCCTGTCGCCCTCTTCACGAGGGCGTGGATTGAAATGTTGTAGCAATGAGCCATACATATAGGCTCATATGTCGCCCTCTTCACGAGGGCGTGGATTGAAATACAGTCAAGTAGCAGGAGCTGATGATCTTGCTCAAGTCGCCCTCTTTACGAGGGCGTGGATTGAAATTCTAAACATACAATCTTTTTCTCTTTATATTTTGAGTAAACGTTTACTAAGCTATGTTTTAATTTACAGTAAAATTATTGCAGCAAAATGTCGTTTAACTGTTGAAAATCGCTAAAACGTTGTGCAATATGCACAATTTAAAGCGAATATCTTATAAATTTCTCACAATTTTTGCGTTTATACACAAAAAACAGCTTGTGAACGATTGACAAATTGGTAAATTTGCGATATAATAAAGCCATCGTAAGACACATGATTAAGTGCTTACGAGGTTTTAGTTTTTTAGTTGTCTCCTTTCTTTTGTTCTACACATTATACATTATTTGATTTGAGAGCGTGAGTTTGTCACGCTCAATTTTTTTTGTCTTTTTATTCATATTGCGGATATATTTCTGTGCTATTCTGAAGCAGAACAGCAATAGTATTGTATGTCCGATAATAAATCAAACTGTAATTAACGCTTATTTGCTCTGCTTTACCGAAAGAACGCAGATTTTCATTATAAAATACAGTGAATCCCAACTAACGTTCAATCCCGCCGTTTCGCAAACCGTAGCATAGAAGTATAGTTATCGTAGGCGGAATTTGGAGCGCCGCATCGGCTTGATAAAAATGCAGTGAATCTTGTCTAACGTTCAATCCCGCCGTTTTGCAAACCGTAGCAAAGAAGTATAGTTATCGTAGGAGTAATTTGGAGCGCCGCATCGGCTTTATGAAAATACAGCGAATTTCTACTAACGTCCAATCCCGCCGTTTTACAAACCATAGCAATGAAGTACCGTTATCGCAGGCGGAATTTGAAGCGCCGCATCGGCTTGATAAAATTGCAGTGAATCTTGTCTAACGTCCAATCCCGCCGTTTTGCAAACCGTAGCAAAGAAGTAAAGTTATCGTAGGCGGAACAGTCAGCGGCGACCCGCCGCATGAATATTTTGTGAAAAGTGTGGAATTTGAGTTTAAAATATGGTATACTATAAAACAGTGTTTAAAATCGAGAAAGGAATGAACAGATGAACAATATAATAAACCGCAGGAAAATAGCCGACGGCGTATACTTCAGCAGTATTACCGATAAACGCTATAAGAAGAATCTTATATCGGTGGCTTTCTCTACTCAGCTAAGCGAGGATACCGCTACAGAAAACGTAATCGTCCCCGTTTTGCTGACAAAGTGTAATTCAAAGCTCCCGACATATAAAGCGTTCAACAATAAAATGTCAAGGCTGTATGCGTCAGGCATAGGCGGAACGGCAGGCAGACAGTACGATCTGCAGACGATCTCGTTTGGTGCTTATTATCTTGACGACATTTACGCTCTTTCGGGAGAAAAAATGACCGGGATAATGACGGATATCCTTATAGATTGCCTTACATCGCCCGTAACGGAAAACGGCGTATTTTCTGAAAAATTCGTTGAGCTTGAAAAGAAAACCGTCATAGATAACATCGAAACGGCAATCAACGATAAGCGTTCCTACGCAATAGAACGTGCGATGAAAACCATCTGCAAGGGCGAGCCTGCAAGCGTATGCTCATACGGCACGGTAGAAAAGGCAAAGCTGATAACTCCCGACAGCGCATATAAGGCATATCGCCGTATGCTTGAAACAATGCCGTGCGAAATTATCTGCACAGGCTGCAGCGACTTTGACGGAGTAGCAGAGAAGTTCGCCGCCGCATTCGAAAAAGCCGGCAGACACGATATTGAGAACACAACGATAGCTTTAAGCCCAGTGAAAGCTCAGACAGAGGAGGTCACCGAAAGGCTGACGGTAAATCAGAGTAAGCTCGTTCTCGGCTTCAAGTCACATTCCGATGACGATGCCGCACTTGTACTTTTACAGAAAATCTTCGGCGGTACAACGTCATCAAAGCTGTTCCGCAACGTCAGAGAAAAAATGTCGCTGTGCTACTATTGCTCGGCCGCAAGAAACGATCTCAAGGGCATTATGCTTGTAAACAGCGGTGTCGAAAACGAAAATATCGAAAAGACAAAGGAAGCCGTTATCGACCAGCTTGAAGAAATCAAGAACGGCAATTTCACGAATGAGGATATAAACTTTGCGGAAATGGCTATAAAGAACGATTTCAAGAGCGTAGCCGACAGTGCGGGAAATGTCAGCAACTGGTACTTTGATTGCATCAGAAAGAACGATATAGTAACCCCCGAAGAAAAGCTCGGACGTTACCTCGGCGTATCAAAGGAACGTATAATCGCCGCCGCAAAATCTATGGTACTTGACAGCGTCTATGTACTTACAGGCAACGAAAATTGAGAAAAGGAGCTGTCATAATGGAGAAAATCACTAACGCACGAATCAAGGAAGAATATCTCAGAATAAAGCATAAGAGCGGCGCTACTATCCTTTTGTATCCCATGAAGGGCTATTCAACCGCTTATGCGCTGTTTGCTACCAAGTACGGCTCGGTGGATACAACATTCAAAACAAACGAAGACCCCGATTTTGTAACAGTTCCCGAAGGCATTGCACATTACCTTGAACACAAGCTGTTTGAGAATGACGAGTGCGACGCATTTGATCTGTACGCAAAGACAGGTGCAAACGCAAACGCATATACCAGCTTTGATAAGACTGCATACCTGTTCAGCTGTTCGCAGAAATTCGAGGAGAATCTGCGTATATTGCTCGGCTTTGTGCAGGAGCCTTATTTTACCGATGCTACCGTTGCAAAGGAACAGGGAATTATCGGACAGGAAATCAGAATGTACGAGGACGATCCCGGCTGGAGAGTATTTTTCAACTGCTTGCAGGCAATGTACGAAAAGAACCCCGTAAGAATTGATATTGCCGGCACTATCGAAAGTATAGCAAAGGTAGATAAGGATCTGCTTTACCGTTGCTACAACACGTTCTATAACCTCAATAATATGGTAATTGCCGTTGCAGGTAATTTCAATGTTGACAAAACGCTTGAGATATGCGATGAACTGCTGAAGCCGTCAGAGGATCACGGACTTCAGGTTATCGTTCCAGATGAACCGCTTACGGTTCACGAAAAGAGAAACATGCAGAAGCTGTCCTGCGCTATCCCGCTGTTCAATATCGGCTGGAAATTCCCTGTATATTCGGGAAAGGAACAGCTTGAAAAATATATCGTCTATAATATCCTTATGGAGCTTTGCCTCGGCAAGACCTCAGACTTCTATAACAGAATGTACGAAGACGGATTGCTCAACGATGCGTTCAATGTCGGCGTATTCTGCGGCAGAGGATTTTTCAGCGTGATCGCAGACGGTGAATCTACAGATCCCGACAAGGTGCTTTCCGAGATAGAAAAGGAGCTTTTCCGTCTGAGAAAAGAAGGCCTTGACGAAGACGAGTTCATCACTATCCGTAACAAGACTTACGGCGAGCTTGTGGCAGGTTTCAATAATGTCGAATCTGTCGCAAATGCGATGATTTCCCAGGAAATAAATGACGTGGGAATTTACGACGGTATAGAAATTACGGCAAATACCACATTTGCCGATATAAAATCGGCTCTTGACGATTTCGATATTGAGAATAATTCAATTTCGATAATCGAGCCTGCCGATGAGAATTAAGCGAGGATTTTTAACATGAGCGGTTTATTAAACATTCTGACCGAATCGGTGAACGAAGTGCCGAGAATCGAATTTCCCAACCTGTTTGATAAGTCTATTATCGTAAATAGGGTAGCGTTCAATCTGTTCGGAGTTGACATCTACTGGTACGGAGTTATTATTGCTGTAGGCGTGATTCTTGCGTTTATTTACGCTATGCACAAGTGCAAGCAGTTCGGGCTTATCCCCGACCACGTTTTTGACGTAGCCTTTGTAGCCATAATTTTCGGCTTTATCGGTGCAAGAGCCTACTACTGTATTTTCATTGATACCGATATAAATTTCTTCGATCTGCGTCACGGAGGACTTGCGATATACGGCGGTATTATTGCGGCGGCGATTGCGGCGGCGATTACCTGCGTTATCCATAAGGTAAACCTTCCTGCAATGTTCGATGTCGGCGGTCTCGGACTTCTTATAGGTCAGTGCATAGGCAGATGGGGCAACTTTGTAAATCAGGAGGCTTACGGCGCTCCTACTGCAGGCTCGCTCCCGTGGGGCATGACAGGCACAACTATTATAAACGATCCTGTGGTAGTCGCAAAACAGGCAGAGCTTGATGCGGCAGGAAACGGACTGTTTGCACTCGTTCACCCGTGTTTCCTTTACGAGAGCCTGTGGTGCCTTATAGGCTTTATCGCACTTCATTTCTACTCAAAGAAGCTGAAAACCTTTGACGGTGAGATTTTCCTGCTGTATATAACATGGTACGGCTTAGGTCGCTTCTGGATAGAGGCACTGCGTACAGACAGCCTGTTCATCGGACCTTTCAAGGTATCCCAGATAGTAGCCGGCGGTTGTGTTATAGTCGGACTTGCATTGTTCATACTCGGCAAGATTTTCAAGACGAAGAAACGCGGCTATGTAATGTATAAGGACAGCGAAGCGTGCAAGGAAAAGAACGAAGCGTATTATGCCCGTCAGAAGATGCTTGAAGAAAAGGCTAAGGCTAAAAAGGCTATGAAGCAGGCAGGCGAAGAAGCACCGAGCATAATAGTCGATGACGAAGCTTCCGATAACGAGGAAACATCGGCTGATACCGAAAAGGAAGAAGAAAAGACGGAGAAATCCGAAAACAACGAAGAAAATACCCCTGATAAAACGGAGGAAGAATAATGAATCTTATTGACGGAAAAGCAGTATCTGCAAGCGTTAAAGAGCAGATCCGTGCCGAGATAGAGCGTGACAAGCTTGATATAGGTCTTGCCGTAATAATAGTAGGCAACAACCAGGCGAGCCGTGTTTATGTAAACAACAAGAAAAAGGCCTGCGAGGTATGCGGAATAAAGTCATACGAGTACGCACTGCCCGAAGATACAACGCAGGACGAACTTATGGAACTTATCGACACGCTGAATAAGGACGATAAGGTAAACGGTATACTCTGCCAGTTACCCCTTCCGAAGCACCTTGACGAAGAAAAGGTCATCGAGGCTATTTCACCACTCAAGGACGTTGACGCATTCAACGCCGTTAATGTCGGAAAGATAATGATAGGAAATTACTCGTTCCTTCCCTGTACTCCTGCGGGCGTTATGGAGCTTATTCACAGCACGGGCGTATCGGTCGAAGGCAAGGAGTGCGTTGTTATCGGCAGATCGAATATTGTAGGTAAGCCTATGGCTATGCTTTTACTCCACGAGAACGCAACCATAACCGTCTGCCATTCGAGAACAAAGGATCTCGCAGAGGTTTGCCGCAGAGCAGATATATTAGTCAGCGCAGTAGGCAGAGCAGACTTTGTTACAGCCGATATGGTAAAGGACGGCGCAGTGGTTATTGATGTCGGTATGAACAGAAACGCAGACAACAAGCTCTGCGGCGATGTGAAGTTCGATGAAGTTGCACCGAAATGCTCATACATAACACCTGTTCCCGGCGGAGTAGGTCCTATGACGATAGCGATGCTGATGAAGAATACGCTTATGGCTAAGCGTATACAGTCAAAAGTATGAATAAGCAGGTAAAAAATCCGTTTAAAAAAGCAGGGCAGGGCGGAAACAAGCGTTTTCTTATAAATGCCGCAATTCTTGCCGCAGGCTGTCTGCTTGTTATATTCAGAATGCAGACGTGGGGCATTGCACAGGTGATAGTTCTTGTGCTGTTTGCCGCACTCGCCGCATTCCAGGTGGTGCTTTATTTCAAGCTGAAGTGAAATTGCGCTGTCAGCCCCAAAAAATATAAAAATTTAATAAACTCCTATTGACAAACCTATCATAATGTGTTATGATTATAGTACCTCATTAGGGGTTTATTTTTTTGTGCATTTTTTTAATTCACAATAAACCCTGCCGAAGAAAAAGTCTGAGGCAAAGAGGGAGGCTAAAGCCCAAAAGGGCAAAAAAATAGGAGGTGCCGAAAGTGAGAGTTAAAATTACCCTTGCGTGTACTGAGTGCAAACAGCGCAACTACAACACCAAGAAGAACAAGAAGAACGATCCTGACAGAATTGAAATGAACAAGTACTGCAGGTTCTGCAAGAAGCATACTCCACACAAGGAAACTAAGTAAGGAGGTTTATGATGGCTAAAGATGCAAGCTTGACTAAAGAAGCAGCGAAAGCGAAAAAGGCTAACGAAAAGAACAGCAAGAAAGCCGCTCTTTCTAAAAAGCCCAAGAAATCCATCGTAAAGTACTTCAAGGATTTAAAATCCGAGTTCAAAAAGGTTGTGTGGCCAAGCAAGAAGACAGTATTCAACAACACAGTTGTTGTACTGGTTACCCTGGTAGTATCGGGTATCTGTGTTTGGGGCCTTGATACTCTGTTCGCTACTCTGTTAAGATTAGCGCTCAACATGAGTTCAGCAGGCTAAGTATTTTCAAGTAGGAGGGACTAAAGAATGTCTGAGGCAAAATGGTATATTCTCCATACCTATTCCGGTTACGAAAACAAGGTTGCCGGCAACATTATGAAGGTCGTTGAAAACAACAACCTGCACCATTTAATCGAAGAAGTTATGGTTCCTACCGAAACAGTGGTTGAGGAACACGACGGCAAGACGAAGACTTATGAAAGCAAGCTCTTCCCGAGTTACGTTTACGTTAAGATGATACTGACCGATGAGTCGTGGTACATCTGCCGTAACACGAGAGGCTGCACAGGTTTCGTAGGCCCCGGATCAAAGCCCATACCGCTGACAGACGAAGAGGTAAAGAACCTCGGCGTTACGACAAAGGTCGCAGAGATTTCATTTGCAGTAGGCGATACGATAAAGATTGTATCCGGTTCTCTTGAAGGTTTTGAAGGAACAGTTGATTCCATCGACGAGGAGAACGGTACTGCACAGGTTACGGTTTCCATGTTCGGAAGACCTACACCGGCAACGGTAGAAATATCCGCTGTCCAGAAAGTAGAAATTTAAGTTCTAATTGTTATTTTGGAGGTTGAGTAAAATGGCTCAGAAGGTTACAGGATTTATAAAATTACAAATTCCTGCCGGTAAAGCAACGCCGGCTCCCCCGGTTGGTCCTGCATTAGGTCAGCACGGTGTAAACATTATGGCGTTTACAAAGGAATTCAACGAGCGTACAAAGAATGACGCAGGTCTTATTATCCCTGTTGTTATCACAGTTTACGCCGACAGAAGCTTTTCATTTATTACAAAGACTCCGCCTGCTGCCGTTCTTATCAAGAAGGCTTGCGGAATTGAAACAGCATCAGGTGTTCCCAACAAGAACAAGGTTGCCAAGATCACTAAGGCTCAGGTTCAGCAGATCGCTGAAACCAAGATGCGTGACTTAAACGCAGGTTCTATCGAAGCTGCTATGTCTATGATCGCCGGCACAGCTCGTTCAATGGGTATTGAAGTAGTTGACTAATTAAGACGGTGGGAGGATAATTTCCGTTATACCACAAGGAGGATAATGAATGAAACAAGGTAAGAAATACGTTGACAGCGTAAAGCTGATCGACAGCACTAAAGCATACGATTCAAGCGAAGCTCTCGACTTAGTTTGCCAGACTGCAAAGGCTAAGTTCGATGAAACAGTTGAGCTTCACGTTAGACTCGGTGTTGACTCACGTCACGCTGATCAGCAGGTAAGAGGCGCAGTTGTACTGCCCAACGGTACAGGTAAGACTGTTCGTACACTGGTTTTCGCTAAGGGCGAAAAGATCCAGGCTGCTATCGACGCAGGTTCTGATTTCGTTGCTGACGATGATACAGTTAAGAAGATCAACGACGGTTGGATGGACTTCGACGTTGTAATCGCAACTCCCGATATGATGGGTGTTGTAGGACGTTTAGGTAAGGTTCTCGGTCCCCGTGGTCTTATGCCTAACCCCAAGGCAGGTACAGTTACTCCTGATGTTGCTAAGGCAATTTCAGAAGCTAAGGCAGGTAAGATCGAATACCGTCTTGACAAGTCCAACATAATCCACTGCCCCATAGGCAAGGCATCATTCGGTAAGGAGAAGCTCGAGCAGAACTTCAACACACTGATGGACGCTATAGTTAAGGCTAAGCCCGCCGCTGCAAAGGGTGCATATCTGAAGAGTTGCACAGTTTCTTCAACAATGGGCCCCGGCGTTAAGGTAAGCACAGCTAAGTACGGTGTTTAATTAACACGATTACGACTAACGATACAACACAAGTAAAGCCGATGAGAAATCATCGGCTTTTTTGTGTTGTCATATTTCAATCCCGATTTTACCGGCTATCCTCATCATCGCCTCAATATGCATGATAAGGTGCCTTGTGAACGGCATTTTGATTATCCCTGCAGTATCCTTACCGCACCAGTAGTCAATCAGCCATACGGCATTTTCGTCTGTGCTGACAGCCCTTGAAGCAATCACACGTTCCTTATCGTCACTTGTGAACCTTCTCTTTGAATCTTCGTAACTCAGCCTTGATAAAAGTTCATCTGTACTTGCCTTTACATCAGCCGCATACCGCAATAATCCGGTTATATTCAGATTTTGCGAAAACGCAGTGATTTCATCTCTTACAAGTTCGTTTCCTGTTGTGATTATAGGGGAGCGGGTAGCCTTCAAATAATCATCTCTTAACAGAACCTGTTCATCACCGCAAATCAGCGTATGAGCCGTAATATCCTCGATTCTTGCCATATGCCATATTGAATACGCAATAGTTTTGCAGTGATACCCGTTTGCATCAGGATACGGCATAAGGGTGTACTGCTCATCGCTCAGCTTTACGCACAGCTTTTTCACAGCATCCGAAAGCGTGTTTCTAAGTTCAAGGCATACGCTTATTCCGTCTTTAAAAGTATCCTTTTTCCGCAGTAGCAACTGCATCTTCTTGTTAAGCTCAGACCATTCCTTATTCATATTTCACCTGTAAAATTGCCCCCGAATATTACATCGGGGGCAGTTTGATTACTTGTTCATTATTTCAAGATTCTTTTTTATAAGCTCGCATCTCTGCTTTACGCAGTCAACCGAGCGGAGCGGATCTGACGGAGTGTTGAATGTATAATCCATCAGCTTGTCAATCGTTGTAGCCGCAACGTGAAGTCTTGTATCCGAAGAAGCGTAGTAGATATATACATCGTTGTTTTCGGTAACAACCGCACCGTTTGTAAAGCATACGTTCGATACATCGCCTACACGCTCTGATTTATGCGGAGCGATGAACAGACCTGAGGGTGACGCAATCAGCTTTGACGGGTCGTTTAAATCGGTAGCGAATACATAAATTACATATCTCAAGCCCGCCGCAGTGTTACGGACACCGTGAGCAATGTGTATCCAGCCCTTAGGCGTTTTGATCGGAACAGCGCCTGCACCGTTCTTGACCTCTGTGATAGTGTGGTACTGTCTGGGCGAAATTACAACTTCCTCTGTGCAGATGACGGGATTGTTGATATCCTCGCACAGACCGAAGCATACACCGCCGCCGGAGCCTGTCTGAATGAAATCGTCCTGAGGACGTGTATAGAAAGCATACTTTCCGTCAACAAATTCGGGGTGAAGAACTACGTTTCTCTGCTGGGGCGATTTTGACTTTAAGTTAGGTAAACGCTCCCACGTCTTTAAGTCCTTGGTACGAACAATACCTGCCTGAGCGACAGCGGCGGAAAGGTCATTGCTGTCCTTGTCCTTGCTCTCTGAGCAGAACACACCGTAAATCCAGCCGTCCTCGTGCTGTGTAAGACGCATATCATATACGTTTGTTTCTTCCTTTTCCGTATCGGGAAGTAAAACAGGGTAGTCGTGGAAACGGAAGCCCTCTGTAGGCTTGTCGCTCTCGGCAACGGCAAAGAACGACTTTCTGTCGTTACCTTCAACTCTTGCTACAAGATAATACTTGCCGTTCATATAAATCGCACCGGAGTTCAGTACGGCGTTGATGCCAAGACGCTCCATAAAGTAAGGATTTGTCTTGGGATCCATATCATACTTCCAGAAGTAAGGCGCATGATCGGCTGTCAGAACGGGATTCACATATCTGTCATATATGCCGTTATAGCAGTCGGCAACGGCGTTCTTTCTGTTGATAAGACGCTCGTAATTGTCTATCACTCTCTTCTTGTTATCTTCAAATAGGCTCATTTATTAAGTACTTTTCCTTTCGGTTTAGTTGTGTTAGCTATCGGAAATAGCTGTTGATATGATTATACAACAGCCACACGGAAAATGCAATACCTTTTCTTAAATTTACTTAAAGAAATTTCGATTTTAAGTAAATTATTCGTTTTCGGCTTTTTCCGACGTTTCCGACACCGCCGCATAGGTATAATCAGAAATATTCGACTTGAATATCGTTATGTATATGCCTGCTGCGCAAACACAGCAGAACAGAATGTTTACGAACATTGCAATTTCTGCCGCTGTATCGCTGTAGGTCAGAGCCGAACTTAACTGCATTACGGTTATCAGCAGGTTTATGACCTCTGCAAGTATAAACGATACAGCCGCCGCAGGTCTTGCACCTTTTTTCTTTGCGGCACAGATGTTGGTGGCTATCGCCATACCGATATTTATGCACAGTATGATAAAGATTATCAGCACTGTGATAAACATTATCGCTGATTCGGGCAGAGCAAAATCATCAGGCTTTTTAGGGTCTTTTATAAAGAATATAGAACGCAGAAGATTTCTTAGGTACAGCGGATACAAAGCCGCAGTGATAACCGCATTAGCATACAGTGCGATTACGCTTGCTGTCTCAAACAGCTTGCCTTTATGCAGTTCTTTCTGCTGACGAGTGAAAAACTCCTGTTCCAGCTTTTCTTTCTGCTCTTTTGTGAGTGCATCATCGGAAATGATTATGTCCTGCTTTTTCAATTTGCCCTCCGTAGAAATGTATGTATCTTATTCGGTAACTGTTTCACGCTCTTTTTCTTCTTCCTCGCATTCTGCTTTCACTGCAGATTCACCTTTAAGAAGGTCACGGATCTCGGTGAGAAGCTCTATCTGAGGATCGGGCTTCGGTTCTTCTTTAGGCTCTTCCGCTTTCTTTCTCTTGAATGCGCCGAGTACCTTTATCAGTATGAATACCGACAGTGCTATGAGTAAAAAGCTGATAACGGAATTGATGAATGCGCCGTAACCGATAGCGACCTCAGGCTCGATAATCTCCGTACCCTCTTTCACAGCCGCCTTGAGTACGATTTTAAGATCGGAGAAGTCTATCTGACCTGTGATCATACCGAGTGCAGGCATAAGAATGTTGTTTACAAGCGATGTAACGATTGCTGTGAATGCCGCACCGACAATCATACCTACTGCCATATCCATTACGTTGCCCTTGGATATGAAGTCCTTGAATTCGCTTATGAACTTGATTTTTCCGACCTTTTCGACACCCTGACCTACCGCCTTGAATGCCTTTGCATCACGAATGTCCTTGTGCTGCGTTTTCTTTTCTGCTGCCATTTTAATATTTCTCCTTTATTATTCGGCTTTTTCGCCGTTTGATGCATCCTCATAAACCTTGATAAGTTCAAAGTCGATCTGTCCTAAGTTAACGTTTGCGTTGATGCACTTTACACGCACCTTGTCGCCTATAGTATACATAGTGCCGGCTACACCGTCATAAAGAGCGATGCCGTTCCTTACTTCGAAGTAATTCTCCGACAGTGAGCGTACATCTATTTTGCCCTCTACCGTGTTCGGAAGCTCAACGAAAAGTCCGCTGCCGATAACGCCTGAAATGATGCCGTCAAATTCCTCTCCTATGTGCTTTTTCATATATTCAGCCGCATAGAAGTCCTCACAGCTTCTTTCAGCCGCTACTGCGGAAAGCTCTGTCTTTGTTGCCTGAGTCGCCGCTTTGACAGAGAATTCGCCGTATTTCTTTTTCAGCTTGTCCGCACCTTTTCTTGAAACATAGTCGGTCAGTATACGGTGGATAGAAAGGTCTGCGTAACGTCTTATCGGGGAAGTGAAATGTGCGTATTCCTTCATTACAAGTCCGAAGTGACCGATGGGCTGTTCGGAATACTTTGCCTTAGCCATAGTACGCAGTACGATTCTGTTTATGATTATATTCTTAGGATCGTCTGCAGTTTCTTCAAGCAGCTTGGCGAAGTTTTTCGCTTCGGCCTTTTCGTTTATTCCGAGCGGATTTATGCCGAGTGCCTCGAGAGTGGTTTTCAGCGATTCGATTTTTTCTGCGGGCGGATTTTCATGCACACGGTAAACAAAGGGGATTTCCTTTTTCATACCTACCTTGGCGGCTGAGTTATTCGCCATCAGCATAAATTCCTCTATAATGCCCTCCGAAACACCCTGTATTCTCGGCTTAATGTCAATACAGATGCCGTTTTCGTCACAGATGACCTTGCTTTCGCTTGACTTTATATCGGGAGCGCCTCTGTCCTTACGTTTCTTTATAAGTATCTGTGCAAGCTCGTTCATAACGGGTATGCAGTCGATGACATCCTTGTATTTTCTCTTTATCTGTGCGTTTGCGGTGCCGTCAAGTATAGAGTTTACCTCGCTGTAAACGCCTTGCACACGGGAACGGATGACCGTTTTTGCAAACTTGTATTTCTTCACCGTACCCTTGTCCGAAATTTCCATAAGGCAGGAGAATGCGAGCCTGTCCACTCCGGGATTAAGAGAACATATACCGTTGCTGAGTTCCTTCGGGAGCATAGGTATTACCTTGTCCGCAATATAAACGCTTGTGCCTCTTTCAAAAGCGTCGTTGTCAAGAGGCGAGCCTTCGGTGACATAGTGGCTGACATCGGCAATATGAACGCCGAGCTTAAAACCGCCTTCTATCCGTTCAATGCTTATCGCATCGTCAATATCCTTCGTATCTGCGCCGTCTATGGTGAATATGGGCAGATCACGCAGGTCAAGCCTTTTAGCCGTCTGCTTTTCGTCTATAACGGCATTTACATACTGCTTTGCCTGATTGCGTGCTTCCTCAGAGAAATCAATCGGTATATTGTTCTGGATAAGATAAGCCTCGGTGGCGGATTTTGCGTATTCGCTTGAGCCAAGCACCCTGACTATATCAACGATATGCTCGGAGTGATGCTCGCCACGCTTTCTTATGGAGAAAAGTACCTTGTCGCCCTCTTTTATCTGCTCCTTGACTTTAAGGATTGTGAGAGGAGGACAGCCGAGCGAATCGGGCAGAACTTTCAGCATCATTCCCTCTTTTACGATAACTCCGCCGAACAGTTCCTCCGACACGTCAAGCACCGCAAGCACCTCGGCGGTCGCACTTCTTTGTTCTGTCTTAGCGGCTATCTCACGGGCGATGACCGTATCGCCGGGAACGGCGCCCTTCAGCTTTCCGCCGCTTACAAAGCAATCCTCACCTGTTGCGAGATTTGTAACAAAGCCGAATGTGCGTGACAGCGTTGCAACCTTTCCTGTGAATACTGTGCGTATGTCGCTTATATAATACAGGTCGCTTTTGGCTTTGAATATAGTCCTCTGACGTATCATTGACTTCGCTGTGTTTTTCAGCTTATCAAGATATTTTTTCGGCAACTCGTTCTTGTTTGCTATCTGCTTTAATGTCATTCCCCCGCCGTTTTCAAACAATGTGGCGATAATAAGTGTTTCTAAATTCAAAATGTTTTCCTTTCTCTGTGCGGTTTTTCGTTACCGCTGTTCTTAACTTCTTTATTTCCTTTATTCTTTATTATTATAATACATTTCATGCTTTTTTTCAATAGGTAAGAAGCGTTTTATCTCAACTGTCACTGTATACTCGAAGCAGTTATAGACAAAGATTAAAAATCCCTGCCGCCCGAGCAAAAGGCACAAATGCAACGGGATAATATCTGAACAATATCGAAAAGGCAATCGAGATAAGAAACGCAAGAATACGTTTTGTGTCGCTTGTTGATAAGGCGGCAAATCTTCAGAGCTTCCTTGTTACCAAAAACAAGGACGGCGAAGCAAGTTTAAAATAACCCCTTGACAAAACGCTAAAACAGGCATATAATATAAAAGTAATCTGTTTCAGGGCGGAGTGAAATTCTCCACCGGTGGTAAAGTCCACGAGCGCAAAGTATTTGTGCCGATTCGGTGAAATTCCGAAACCGACGGTATAGTCCGGATGAAAGAATCAGAAATGCTTGACCGCAAATTCTTTATTTAAGCGGTACGACACTTTTGAGATAAGGTAAAGCCCCGAAAATACGGGGCTTTTATTTGTAGCTTTAGCAAAAATAAACCACCGCTTGAAGCGGTGGAATAAAAGACTTTA
>OJPH01000012.1_pt1 | contig 132146 bp, 125 predicted proteins | sample 1598481 | NCBI WGS metagenome assembly OJPH01 (sample SAMN03922482, study PRJEB24848) | human gut metagenome | isolation source: stool sample | host: Homo sapiens | place: Germany | collected 2011-05 | reverse complement strand
TATTATGCCCTTGAAGGGCAAGTGCATACCACGCGTTCAACGCGTGGTTTTGATTGTGATAACGGTACACCATGGGGAACATCTCAGTCTACGGGATTTTCAAGATTTGAAGTTTGGTTTATGGAGCTGGGAATATTAACTTTACACGGGCGCATATTCCATCCGCAGACACAGGGCAAGGAAGAACGGTTCAACGGTTCATTAACCAGAGAATTTTTAAAGTATGAAAGCTTTGAAGATTTTGAAGACGCTAAAATAAAGCTTGACAAATACCGTGATTTCTACAACACAAAACGCCCGCATTACGCATTAAATCTTGACACACCGGCAAAACATTACCATCCGAGCGAACGGGCATACACGCCCGACATATCAGAATGGGAATACAGCGATGAATATAAATTGAGAAAGGTAAAAGAGAGCGGATATGTCACCATAAGAAATCAAGGTTATTATTTAAGCGAGGCGTTTGGCGGAAAAACTATTGCTGTAAAAGAATCCAATAAAGGACAGCATCTCATAAATCTCTATTTCAGGCAATTCAGAATAGGTCAGATAGATATAGAAAAGAGAGTGTTTACCTTTAAAAAAGCGTATCTGATAGAAAACGACCCACGTTTCGCCGAGGCGAAATATAAAAAATGAACTTTCCATTCGGGCTTCGCCCTCATTTCAAGTTCATTTTTTTGTTCGTTTGTTACTGATAACATGTAAACCATGTGCTTGCACAAAGTGTAAACTATGTTACTCTTGACACAAGCCCCTCGCCCTACGAAAAATACTATGTGATAGTGCAAATGCAAAACCATACAAGCACACACAGACCATCGCCCTACGAAAAGCAATGGCGATAGTGCGGATGCGAAACCAACAGAGCGTTCATTAAAAGGCAAGGGTGTTGGCGATATATTTCGCTGTGTGGCTTTAATAATAATCAGTTTATAAACAGTCTGAGTACCGCAACATAATAATTGCGGTACTCAGATTCGGTTATTCCACCGTATACTTGATAATATTGCTTATCGGCACATACTGACCTTTGACGTATGCCGAGAGATAAATTTCATAGCTGTGTCCCGGCTCATTTCCGAAATAGCAATAACTAAGCTCATCCTCTGCGTTTCTGTGGAGCATCTCCTTTCCGTCCTCATATACCATCCAGCCGAGGTTCGAATAACCTGTGACTTCGGGACGTGTGACGGTGTAGTTTTCATCTATCGTTATTGTAACGGGATCGTCTATTTTTATCTCGCTTTTCTGCTGTTCGTTCCAAGAAAGGAAATCGAATTTCTTGCCGTTTACCTCAACATCTGCGGTGCAGTTTTCTTTATCGCAGTTTGCCTCATAGCCGAGAAGCGAGCCTGCACTGCTTCCGTTTACCGTTCCGCTGACGTGGCAGTTTTGGTAATTTCCCATAATAGCCTGACCCGTGAGAATGCCTACATTGTCATCGCCTGTTACAATGGCATTTTCAATATTAAGATCGAACACTCCGCATACCGTTCCCCAGCCGATAAAGCCTGCGTTGCTGTAGTCCGAATATATCGTCATATACGTTATTTTGTGATTTTCGCCGTATACACAAAATGAAAACGGATGGTCTGAATTGCCGCCTCCGCTCCAGCCCATAGGCGCCCATTTATAGTCGTAAAGGTCAATATCGGCTGTAAGCACAAGCGAAATCTGACCCTGCTCTACAGGCTGAGTGTTCACATAGTAAATAAAGCTCGCAAGCTCCTGCGGCGTTCCTGCGGTAAAATATCCGTTTTGGACGCACTTGTCGATATGATCCTTATCCGCAAGGGATAATATGTCGCCGCATTCGGCATTGTTCAACCAGTTATCGTTATCCGGATAGGCACTCAGCAGATCGGCTTTTTCTTTTTTCAGCTTCTGCATTTCCTTTGCTCTTTTTATCTCATCGCTGTTTTCACGGTAGAAGAGAATCTGCGGATAGCGGTCGTTGCTGTCTGCGAAAACAGCAAGTATATCGCTTCCGTACATAATGATACTGAACAAGGTTTTATCGCCTGTATAAACATTTATAATATCGCTCTCGTATTTTGCGGATATGTCGTATGCTTTACCTGAAAGGCTGTCGAATTTTTCGCCAAGCACCTCTTTAAAAGCACTGCCCGTCACGGTGAGCGACTTTCCTGCAAAGAATGTGAGCGTTGTGTCAAGGTTATCGGGATCTACCCATACACCGTTAAGAGCAGAACCTGCATCGCTTAGCTTATTATACTCATCGCTGTCTTTCTTTACCAGCGTGCAGGAAGAAACCATATCGCCGTAAGAAAAAATAAATATCAGTTTATCGCCGTCAAGCCTTGCGTATGTTTCACTGCCTTCCGATTCGAATAACGAGTTGCGTAGCTTTACACCCTCAAGTCCGACAGTAATCTTATCACCGGAGAAATCGTTTTCGAGCGATGTCAGAAAGGTGAATTTTCTGATTTCTACCGTTTGTGCATAGCCGTATTCGCACATTGACCATTCTCCCGAAGCGGCGGTAAGCAGATTTTCGCAAAGCTCTGCACCTTTCTCGCTGTCGGTATGGTATGCGGTATAATTCTTATCCTCGCAGGAAATGCTTATCGTATCTTTATCCTGTGCCGTAATTTTTACGGATTTTCGTGTCTGCTCGTCAAATACCGCTGTCCTGCCGTTTTCTGAAAAACTCGCCACAAAGCCGTTTTCATCGACCCATATACCTTTCAGAAATTCGTCTTTATCCGATATTTCGCCTGACGGCACAGAGGTCACGGTGCGCAGGGAACTGTTCAAGTTGTCTGCGGCTGATGATGCCGAGCTGTTTTGCGAAGAGGTGTCGGAATTTGTTCTGCCTGCGGTGCAGGAGGACAGGAATACCGCTGTGATTAATGCTGTTGCTGTTGCTGAAAATAAAAACCGATTCTTTCTCATATTGATTCCTTTCTGATATTTGTCTGATATTTGTAGTAATGCAGTGCCTTGATTTCGCTAACCGCTGAGAAACTTTCTGTACATAATTTTACCATAGAATTATGATTATTACAATAGGGCAAGCAACATAAAAGAAAAATTATTCATTTTGAAAATATGTTTACATATCAGCTTAAAAATTCCTGAAAAAAGCAATTTATTTCACCTAATTTATTAGCCTGCAAAAAATAAATAAATATTTTTCAAAACCCCCTTGACAGCCTGTTGGCATTGTGCTAAAATACCCAAAGCAAAACCGATTTTTCCGTGTAATATCGGCTTTGTAAAAAGAAAGAGAGCTTGTGCAGAGCGTTTATCGCAAGGCTTTGCACAAAAATGTGAAAACGATTACCGAATTTGGTCTGCCGTTAGGCAAATTTTTTATCTTTGTTTCGGCGGACGACAGGAAAGGTGTGGTGAAATGTTCCAGTTCAAATGGATGCTGGGAAAGATGAAGGGCTACCGTGCAGTGTATGCCGTTGCGCTGTGTCTGTCTGTAGTGATACAGTCATTCTTCCTTACAGGACCGATGATCGTAGAACAGATAATCAGTATATTTATATCCTCGCCCGACGCTTTAAAGAACATTGAAAATCAGCGTGATCTGCTGATACTGCTTTGCGTTGCGATGATTTTATTCGTATTCGTGCGTACCTGCCTTCAGTTCCTTGCAAAAACTCTGTATGAGATAGTATCGCAGGGAGTACTGCAGAAGGTGCGAAACGAGCTTTTCGAGCGTATTCAGAATCAGGATATGCACTTCTTTGACACTCATACAAAGGGCGACCTTGTAACAAGGCTTACGGGCGACCTTGATATGATACGTCATTCTATCGCATGGATAATAATGATGGTGGTTGAAAGCTGTGCGTTGTTCCTCTTTACAGTTATATATTTCTTTACGCTTGACTGGCTGATGACACTTTGCATACTTGCGCTTACCCCGATACTGTTTATTGTGACCCGTATGTTCTCGAAAAGAGTAGGTCCTAAGTATGTGGTACTGCGTGAAAAGCTGTCACGGCTCAACACAAAGGCACAGGAGAATATCGCCGCTAACCGTGTTGTAAAGGCTTTTGCCCGTGAGGAATACGAAAAGGAAGATTTCGATAAGTACAACAGGGATTACTGCGAACATAATCAGCAGGCGGCTATGGTGTGGCTCACATTCCAACCCTACATAGAAACGCTCGCACAGGCGCTCTGGGCTGTACAGATGCTTGTCGGCGGTATCTTCGTCATAAACGGCAGGATAACCATAGCTCAGTACACCGTATTCTCCGGGCTGTTATGGACAATAGCAAACGCTATGAGAAATATCGGTATGCTGATAAACGATTTACAGCGTTTCTTTGCAAGTATATCAAAGATAATAGATGTATACTATGCACGTCCTAATATAGAGAATGATCATAACAGCAAGGAACGTCCCCGTCTTAACGGCGATATAGAGTTCAGGAACGTAACGGCAAAATTCGGAGATGTTACTGTGCTTCACGATATAAATCTTCATATAAAGCACGGAGAAACCGTTGTAATAATGGGCTCTACGGGTTCGGGAAAGACAACGCTGATGAACCTTATAGCGAGATTTTACGATGCGTCGGAGGGCGGAGTATATGTTGACGGAAAGAACGTCAAGGATTATGAGCCTGATGTACTTCGTGCAAATATCGGTATGACTACTCAGGAGGTATTGCTGTTCTCGGATACGGTTGACGGCAATATAGCATACGGCAAATCCGACCTGCCTTTTGAAGATGTAAAGAACTTTGCTCATCTTGCCTCGGCATATTTTATCGAGAAGATGCCCGAACAGTATGATACCATAATAGGCGAGAGGGGCGTAGGTCTGTCGGGCGGTCAGAAGCAGAGAATAGCCCTTGCAAGAGCCATGGCTATCCGTCCGCCGATACTGATACTTGACGATACCACCTCTGCGCTTGATATGGAAACAGAGGCGGAGATACAGGAAAACCTCAATAATCTTGACTTTGAGTGTACGAAGCTGATCATAGCTCAGCGTACATCCTCTGCAAGATATGCAGACAGGATCGTTATCCTTGAGGACGGTCGCATAAAGGAATGCGGTACGCACGATGAACTGATGAAGCAGCGTGGATATTACTATGAAATATATACCCTCCAGAACGGTAATGAAGAGGAGGCGGTTTAAATGGCAAGAAATAAATTCGACGTTGACGAAAGACTTGAAACACCATTTGATTTCAAGCATTTCAAACGTGCAATGGTTTATGTAAAGCGTTATAAGTGGAAGATGATACTGGCGCTTTCGCTGTCTGCAATATCGGCGGTCGTTGCGCTTATCGGCCCTTTGCTTACAAAAGAGGCGGTCGATGTGGCGATACCCGACGGAAATATCCCTTATATAGTATTTTTGTCGATAGGCTTTTTGCTGTCTATAATTGTCAGCGTTGTACTCGGAAATATCCGTCAGCGTATTATGACAAAAGCCGGTCAGCTTATGATATACGATATAAGAAAAGACCTGTTTGCGCATTTGCAGGAACTTCCGTTCCAGTATTATGACGACAGACCGCAGGGTAAGATACTTGTTCGTGTCGTAAACTATGTGAATAATGTATCGGATATGCTGACAAACGGCATAATCAACTTCATTCTTGAAATATTCAACCTTATATTCATAACGATATTTATGTTCTCGGTTGACGCAAGGCTGGCGCTTGTTATATTTGCGGGCGTTCCCGTGTTCATCATTGTGATGATAATACTGAAAAACAAGCAGAGAAGGGCGTGGCAGGGAGTTTCAAACAAGAACTCCAACCAGACGGCATATCTTGCGGAGAGCATTAACTGTATGCGTGTAACGCAGAGCTTTGCGAGGGAGAACGAAAACCTCGGCATATTCCGCAGACTGTCTACTGCATACAGAAAAGCGTGGATGAAGGCGGTCACGGTAAACAACTTTGTCAGCTTCTCGGTCGATAATATAAGGGCGGTGGTCGATTCGGCACTGTACTTTGTCGGACTGCTCGTTATAGGTTATCCGGCGGTATCACTCGGCTCGATACTTGCGATGAGCAATTATTCCTCACGCTTCTGGCAGCCGATAATCAATATCGCAAGCCTTTACAACAACTTTGTAAATGCGGTGGCTTATCTTGAGCGTATATTCGAAACAATGGACGAGCCTGTAAATGTAAAGGACGCCGAGGACGCTTATGAAATGCCTGATATTAAGGGCGAGGTGGAATATCGTGATGTTACGTTTGCCTATGAAGAGGGAAAGAACATTCTCGAAAATGTCAGCTTTACGGTAAAGCCCGGAGAAAGCATTGCGCTTGTAGGTCCTACGGGTGCAGGCAAGACTACTATTGTAAATCTGCTGTCACGTTTCTACGACCTTACGGGCGGTGCGGTGTACATAGACGGAAACGATATAAGCAAGGTCACGCTTCACTCGCTGCGTGAAAAGATGGGTATTATGATGCAGGACAGCTTCATATTCTCAGGCACTATAGAGGATAATATCCGGTACGGCAAGCTGGACGCTACCGAGGAAGAAATAAGGGCGGCGGCAAAGACGGTATGTGCCGATGAATTTATCATGGGGCTTGAAAACGGATATAAGACCGAGATGTACGAGGGAGGCTCTCAGCTTTCGGGCGGACAGCGTCAGCTTGTATCCTTTGCGAGAACTCTTATATCCGATCCGAAGATACTGATTCTTGACGAGGCAACATCATCTATTGACGCAAAGACCGAAAAGGAATTACAGAAGGGACTTCAGGAGCTGTTGAAAGGCAGAACGAGCTTTATTATCGCCCACAGACTTTCAACAATCAAGAACTGCGACAAGATAATGTTCATCAGCAATAAGGGTATTACCGAAGCCGGCACGCACGATGAACTTATGGCGAAGAAGGGCGACTATTACAAGCTGTGTATGGCGCAGAAGTGATATAATGATGAAACTTATAAAAAATACAGCAATAATACTGCTTGCACTCGGTGCTGTTCTGTTCACATCGTGTACCGCACAGGTGCAAATATCCGACAACGGTGAAGGTGAACCGGCATTTCAGACGGCTGACGATGAAAATTCGCTCAAAACGGCAAAATCGTATTTGGACAATATGACCACGGAAGAAAAAATCGGTCAGATGTTTATCGTTCGTCCTGAGGCTCTTAATGTAAGCGGCAACGCCGAAACTGCACAGGCGGTCGATACCGTGACAGAAGTAATGCGTGAGAATCTGAAAAAATTCCCTATAGGAGACATAGCTGTTTTCGGCAAAAACATCACAGGAGCGCAGCAACTGCCGAGATTCATTTCTGATTTGCAAAGCAACAGCAAATATCCGCTTTTTATCGCTGTAGACGAAGAAGGCGGCGATGTTGCCCGTGTCGCAAATTCGGGATTTTTCGATGTAGCAAGCTATAAGAGTATGGCGGAAGTCGGAAAAACAGACAATCCCGCAAAAGCGGAGGAAGTAGGCAGAAAGATAGGCTTTTATCTTAAAAAGCTTGGCTTTAATTATGACTTTGCACCTGTAGCGGACGTGAATACAAATCTCGACAACATAGTTATCGGTGACCGCTCATAAGGTGATAATCCCGTTACTGTCGGTAAAATGGTATCCGCACAGCTTGACGGTATGCATCAAAGTGGTATTATAGTAACGCTCAAGCATTTTCCTGGTCACGGTGATACAAAGGACGACACACATTCGGGATATGTCAGCGTTAACAAGTCGTGGGACGAACTTAAAGCCTGTGAGCTTGTACCGTTCATTTCCGCTCTTGATAAGGCTGATACAATAATGGTATCGCATATTACCGTCACCTCTGTGGATAAATTGCCCTCGTCGCTGTCTTATGAGATTATCACCCGTAAATTACGCAATGAACTTGGATACAACGGAGTAATCATTACGGATTCTATGGCTATGGGAGCGGTTGCTGACAGCTATACGTCCGATATAGCGGCTGTGATGGCTGTAAAGGCGGGTGCTGATATTATTCTTATGCCTGAAAACTTTGAAAAAGCCTTCAACGGAGTGCTGAATGCCGTGAAAAGCGGAGAAATAAGTATAAGTCGTATTGAGGAAAGCGCAGAACGGGTATTGACCTTGAAAGCAAAATATAAAATGATATGATTTACTGACTGCTGTAACTGACGGTTACAGCAGTTTTGTTTTGTCTATATTTACTAAATCTTCGGGTTTGCCGAGGAAAATATTCTGTTATCGGCTGAAAATACTGTCATTGCCATATAATTTTTATATTGCCGACTTGCTTTTAAGCCATATTTGTGGTAAAATGTAATCGAGAAATGCGGTTAGCCGTATTTTTGTAACAGGAAATATATCAATACACATCTCGAAAGGACACATCATGGAAAATAACAACATGAATGAACAGCAGCCAAACTGGCAGCAGGCACTGAATGAATTCAGCGATCAGCCCCAGCAGCCCCAGCAGTTTGCACAGCAGGATCAGCCCCAGTTCAACCAGCAGGCACAGCCTCAGTTCAACCAGCAGGCACAACCTCAGTTCAATCAGCAGGCACAGCCCCAGTTCAATCAGCAGGCACAGTTTGCACAGGCTGACGGACAGTATGTGCAGCAGGGTATGCCGGCTTATGACGCAGGCAGCTTTGCGGTAGTTCCGCCTAAGAAGAAAAGCAGTGCACTCAAGATAATCCTTATTGTTCTTGCGGCTGTTATCGTGGTCGGCGGAATACCTCTTGCTTTATATTTTGCGGGAGTTTTCGGAAAGTCCGGCGGCGGATACGAAACTCTTGAAAAGAACTATTTTGCTGCGGCAGAGAAGAAAGCCGATGAAATTTTCGGCGGAGCAAAGAACATAAAGACAGGTATCGAGCAGACCTTTACCATATCCGCATCAAAGGATGTGCTGGGCATTAATGCCGATGTTGCTCCTACAGTAATCAAGGCGACAAGTTATGCAGATACTTCTGCTGAAAAAGGCTCGGGTACAGCTTCACTCGGCGCAGGCAGTGATGAGTATCTTACGGTAAAATACTGGATGTCGGGAGATAAGCTGTATTTCACTGTTCCTGATCTTACCGATAAGTATATGGTGATGGATGTCAAGGAGCTTGCTTCTTCAATGAAGGATATTTCTTCGGGCAAATCCGATATCAGCAGTATACTTACTCTTTCGGATGCTACGGAAGAAATGCCCTCGTCATCATCGGGATATGAGGATATTTTAAATAATATCGACGAAGAAACCATAAACAAGGTTATTGATATCATATCAGACGCTTACTTCAAGAATTTCACTGCAACGGAAAACAAGTCTGATTCTTTAAAGGTATCTGACGGCACTGTAAACTGCACATCGTACACAATTGATTTCACAGCCGAAAATATAATCGCTTTCTGCAAGGACGTACTTGATGCGGTTGAAAAGGAAAGCAAGATAATGGACGTACTTTCACAGTTCGGAATCAACAACGCTTCATTCCAGTATCTCAAGACGCTTGTAGACGACGCTACAAAGGATGCGACTGAGGACGAACTCAAGTCTGTAATGGCTACAATGATCGTTTATGCCAATGATAACAATATCATCGGCAGAAAGATAACAATTCCCGGCGAGATCGGGATAGAAATCCTTCTCGTAACATACTCGGACAATACACAGTTTGATTATTCGCTGACAGCGTCAATCTCAGGCGATACGCTGTACGCAGGTGCAAAGGGTACTGTAAACGGCAATAACTACACCGGTACAGGTTCTGTTACATTTAACGGCGAAGCGGCTATCACGGCTGACTACTCATTTGACGCAACAAACGGCAACGGTACATATAATTTAAAGGTCACGATAGATGACAACGAGAGCTTTGAGGTAAAGTTAAACGTTGCTATGGACGGCAACAACGGTACTTTTGACATTGCTGTTGCTTCAAACGGCACAGAGATGCTTTCTATCAAGGCTGACAGCAAGGAAATAGCTTATGTTGACGAGGCGCTTCCCGAAGTGAATGATTCAAATACGGTTGATATCAATGACAGCGCTGCTCTTGAACAGTTCAGCACTGAAATCTCAGCAAACATTCCTCAGTTAATTACAAAGATTCAGAATGTAAAGACTCCCGATATAGTTTGCTATGCGTTCAGCAAAATGATCGCTGCAGGCGGATCATTTTAAGAATTGAAATCGCAGTAGGATAAATCCGATATTAAATGCCTTCGCTTAAGCCTTTCGAACTTAAGTGAAGGCATTTTCATTTATAATCACCTATCCCCAAAAGCAGTACATCTGTTTTAAAAGTGAGGAAAAAGCATCAGCAGAACCTTTTCAAAACGGTCAAAGACTGTATTTTGATGCAATTATATCGTGTAAAATCATATAAAAGCGTTGCTAAATAAAATAACGCTAATTCACTGTTTGATATATTTTTGAATAGTAAAACAATTCGGTTTAATTTATCATCGGCTTCCGGTGCGTTTTTATCAAGTGTTCAATTATAATTAGTTTGGAGTTTTGATAAATCGTATGAGAAATTAATAACAATTCGTGCTGATGATGGGAAAGCACATCAATTGTTCTGTTTTTCTTTATATTTAAATAAAATAATGTGTTATTTCTATGAAAATGCAACGATTAATATTGACTTTTTTGTTGAGATGTGCAATAATATTAGTTAAAGATAAGGAGGTAGTTATCTTATGATGGTAATTAAGGAAAACTTTAAAAGAGGAACGCTCGAGATGCTCATTCTTCATCTCTTAAAGGGTGAGGAAATGTACGGCTATCAGCTGACTCAGGAAATCGGCAAGAGAAGTAACGGTACATTCAGAATCACTGAAGGCTCTATGTATCCTACGCTCTACAGACTTCTGGACAAGGAGCTTATCGCTGATCGTCTTGAGCTTGTCGGCAGAAGACGTACTCGTGTTTATTATCACATTGAGCCTAAGGGTCTTGAGTATCTGGACAAGCTGGAGAAGGAATATGAGCTTACCAGCGCAGGTATTGATGCCATTATGAGTTATGTTCCTGAAGACGAAGAATAATCGGTTCTTCGCTGAAAACGGCGGTGTACGTTAAGAGGTACACCGCCGTTTATCACATTCCGACATATTATTAAGGAGAATGATATGTTAAGTTTCAGTAAATATATAATAGACGCACACGCTCATATTTTTCCCGATAAAATCGCACAGAAAGCGACAGACAATATCGGCAGCTTCTACGATCTGTATATGAACTTTGACGGTACGGCAGATATGCTTATAAAGCAGGGCGATGAGTGCGGCGTTTCGAAATATGTCGTACAGTCGGTTGCCACTGTGCCGCACCAGGTAAAGAGAATCAATGATTTTATCGTGAAGTCGGTTGAAAAGTACCCGGATAAGCTGATAGGATTCGGTTCGCTACACCCGGATATGAAAGACATGGAAGAAGAAATAGACAGGCTTATTTCTCTCGGCCTTCACGGAATAAAGCTACACCCGGACTTTCAGAAATTCGCTATAAACGATGAAAAGGCTTGCAGGCTGTATGATGCGGTAGGCGATAAGCTGCCGTTTCTTATTCATACAGGTGATAAGCGTTATAATTACTCAAACCCGGCGCTGATGGCGGAAATAGCGAGAAAATATCCGCATACACGCTTTATCGCCGCTCATTTCGGCGGATGGTCGGAGTGGGAAAAGGCGGAACAGGAGCTTGTTGGATTTGATAATATATGGGTAGATACCAGCAGTTCTTTTTATGCGATGACGCCCGAAAAAGCCGCAGAGCTTATTACAAAGTTCGGTTGCGACAGGGTGTTCTTCGGTACCGATTATCCTATGTGGAGAGCGGACAAGGACCTTGAATTTCTTGATAGGATACCGCTCGGTGAAGATGTCAAGGAAAAGGTGCTGTGGAAGAACATAAATGATTTTCTTGAATTGGGGCTTTGCTGATGAACTTTGAAAAACCTCTTATATTCGTATCTCAGATAAAGAAAAAATCCGTAATCAAATCCGGCTATCACGATTATTCTCATAAATGCGGAATGTTACTGCTTGAAAAAGCGTTTTCTCATATCGGACTTGATTTTTCGGAAAACGATATAGTTAAAGCCGAAAACGGAAAGCCGTATATCAAGGGCAATCCTGTTTATTTCAGCATTTCTCACTGTGACGGACTTGCTGTGGCTGTTTTGTCAAAGGCTCCTGTAGGAGTTGACTGCGAGAGCGTGCGCCGTACAAGCGGTGCTGTTATGAAAAGGTGCTACGGCGACAGGGAAACGGATCATATTCTGACTTCGGCGGACAGCGACAAGACATTCTCACGGCTGTGGACGCTAAAAGAAAGCTATGCCAAAATGACGGGCGAAGGGGTAGGCTCCGATCTGAAGATGAAGTGCTTTGATGTGGAAAACGGCAGGACGCTTTTTGAAAGCGGTGCGGTTTTTTATCATTACGGCACACGTTTTAATAATGAAGATTACTTTATAAGCGTCTGCGTCAAGACGGACGATAAAAAGTCGGCAGATATTATCGAAAAGGCAGATTTTGACATTGACAACGAACATATTTTGTTGTACAATGTATCAGACAACTGAAAAAAGCGAACGGGAGCTTGTTTGACAGGCTGAGAGGGAAATGAAATTTCCGACCGATAACTTGATTTGGGTAATGCCAACGTAAGTAAAACTGCGCATACGGTGGTGTTCCGTATGCGTTTTTTATTGCCCGAAAGGAGTTTATATATGAACATAACACCAAAGCAGATGCTTTTATATGCGGTAAGCGACAGAGCGTGGAGCAACAGTGACGAGGAATTTCTGTCACAGGCAGAGCAGGCGATAAAGAGCGGAATTACAATATTCCAGCTTCGTGAAAAGCACACAAGCTATGAGCATTTCAGAGAGATCGCTCTTAAACTGAAGCCGATATGCAAGCAGTACAATGTTCCGCTTATTATCAACGATAACGTAAAGCTGGCAAAGGAAATCGACGCAGACGGTGTTCATCTTGGACAGGACGACCTTGACATAAAACCCGCAAGAGAATATCTCGGAGCGGATAAGATAATAGGCGTATCCGCTCATAACGTAAAAGAGGCACTGGAGGCGGAAAACGGCGGTGCGGATTATCTCGGAAGCGGTGCGGCATTTGTGACCTCGACAAAGATGGACGCAGGTGCGATAGATCACATAGTGCTGTCCGATGTTGCACATTCGGTCAGAATACCTGTGGTTGCGATAGGCGGAATAAACAAGGATAACATATCACAGCTTGAGGGGCTTGGTCTTGACGGAGTGGCGGTAGTGTCGGCAATTTTTGCGGCTGACGATATTTCGTCTGCTGTCATAGATTTAAAGGCTAAAGCCGAAAAAGTAGCGGAAAGTTCGGTAAAATGAGAAAGGATCTGATATTATGAAAAAGATACTTACAATAGCGGGCTCGGACTGCAGCGGCGGTGCGGGAATACAGGCTGACATAAAGACAATAACGATGCACGGAATGTACGCAATGAGCGCAATCACAGCGCTTACGGCGCAAAATACAACGGGCGTATACGGTATTATGAACAGCTCGGCTGATTTTCTGAAGAATCAGATAGACTGCATATTCAACGATATTCGCCCCGACGCTGTAAAAATAGGCATGGTAAGCGATGTTGAAATAATAGAGGCGATAGCGCAAAAGCTGAAAGAATACAAGGCGGTGAATATAGTAGCCGATCCTGTAATGGTAGCGACCAGCGGCAGCCGTCTTATCAGCGAGGACGCTACCGACGCACTTATGACAAGGCTTCTTCCTCTTGCGGATATTATCACACCGAATCTTGCGGAGGCTGAGGTGCTGACCGGTATGAAGATAACCACAAGAGAAGAAATGGAAAAGGCGGCAAAGGTGCTTTCCGAAAAACTACCTTCAACCGTCGGAATAGTAATAAAGGGCGGTCATCTTGACGATACAGCCGACGATCTGCTTTATGTCGGCGGCGAAAATCACTGGATAAACGGCAAGCGCATAGATAATCCGAATACGCACGGCACAGGCTGTACATTCTCATCTGCCATAGCCTGCAACCTTGCTTTAACGTCAGACAAGGTACAGGCTGTCACAAACGCAAAGGAATATCTTGCGGGAGCGATCGCCGCAAAGCTGGATTTAGGACACGGCAGTGGTCCGCTTATGCACAACTATAAGATAGTCGAAAAGGATATATAAGATGTCCTTTGTTGAGTTTAACAATGTCACCTTCGGCTATAAGGAGGACGATTATCTTCTGCTTGAGGATTTGTCGTTTTCGGCTGAAAAGAATGATATAATTACCGTTATCGGTGCGTCCGGCTGCGGAAAAAGCACGCTGTTCCGTCTTATGACCTGTCTTGAAACGGAATATAAGGGCAGTATCACGATAAACGGGAAAACACCGAAAGAGGCGACCGGCACGGCGGCATTCATGCCGCAGAAGGATCTGCTTATGCCGTGGCGGAATATACTTAAGAATGTGACCTTGCCGCTTGAGGCACTGCCTATGTCAAAAGCCGAGCGTATCTCGCAGGCAAAAGAGGCAATAGAAAAAGTGGGGCTGTCAGGCTGTGAGAATAAACGTCCGTCAGAGCTTTCGGGCGGTATGCGTCAGAGGGTATCGTTTGCAAGAACGCTTGTACAGCTGTGGCACGGCAGAGAGCTTATGCTGCTTGACGAGCCGTTCTCGGCACTGGATTCGCTCACAAGGATCTCTATGCAGGACTGGCTTATCGGGCAGGTGAAGGGACTTGACGCCACTGTTATGATGGTAACGCACGATGTCGAGGAGGCTATGCTTGTCGGTAATAAAATCTTTCTGCTAAGCGGCAGACCGGTAAAGCAGATAAAGGTCATTGATGTAAGCCATATCACCTGCCGTGAGGATCTGTATACCTCGTCATCTGTAGAACTTAAAAACGAGCTTGTCAGGGCATTCCTTACGGAAAAGGCAGAGAGGGGAGATAATATATGAAAAAACACCTTCCTGCAGTGCTTACCGGAATAGGTCTGCTTATATTATGGCAGGTCATCGCAATGTGCATAAATGCGGCGTACATTCTGCCGTCACCGACACAGATCGCAGTGAAGATACGGGAGCTTCGGGAGCCGTTGTTTACGGTACATACTCCTGCCACAATGCTTGTAACGCTTATAGGACTTCTTATTTCTGTGGTTCTCGGCGTGGGGCTTGCCGTTGTGATGGAGCGTTTCGAGTGCGTAGAAAGAGCGTTATACCCTGTAATAGTCACAACGCAGACGATACCGGTAACGGCGATAGCTCCGCTCTTTGTGCTGTGGCTCGGATACGGCATCTGGAGCAAGGTGCTTGTTGCTGTGCTTATAACATTCTTCCCGATAACCATATCGGTACACGATGGACTTAAATCTGCAAAAAGAGAAAACGAGGAGCTGCTCAGGACTATGGGAATGAGCGGTACGGCGATATTTTTCAAGCTGAAATTTCCTGCCGCATTGCCGTCATTCTTTTCGGCAATAAAAATGGCGATACCGCTCAGCATTCTTGGAGCGGCAATGGGCGAATGGCTCGGTGCGCAGAGCGGACTGGGATATTTCAGTAAACGTATGATGACACAGCTTGACGGTGCGGGAGTATTTGCTCCGGTAGTCGTTCTTGCGGTGTGTGCAATGCTGGTTGTAGCTGTTATCAGTGCAATAGAAAGAAAACTAATAACATGGAGAAAGGAAATTTAACATGAAAAACAAAAGATTTACGGCGGTTGCCACAGCGGCGGCTATTATGCTGGGCGTGTGCGGCTGTGCAGGCAACACGGCTTCGTCTACGGTAGGAGGCAGTACCGATGTTTCTTCTGCAAGCAGTGAAGCGAAGGATCTCGAGGAGGTTTCTGTTGTACTGGACTGGTACCCCAACGGCTCGCACGTTTTCCTCTATGACGCTATAGAGGAGGGTTATTATGAGGAAGAAGGACTTAAGATAAAGGTTGAGTTCCCCTCTAACACGAATGACGCTATTTCAATGACATCCGCAGGCAAGGCTGATATAGGATTTTACTATATGCACGATGTAATACAGGCTAATGCTAATCAGAATATTCCCGTTGTTTCTATCGGTGCGGCAGTACAGAGTCCCGTAAATGTGCTTATGTCGCTCGGTGACAAGAACATAAAGACGGTAGCTGATTTAAAGGGCAAGAAGATAGGCTACGGCGGATCTGTCCTCAATGAAGCGTTTGTAAAGACGATGCTTAAGAACGCAGGTCTTAAGGAGGACGATGCGGAGCTTATTGATGTCGGATTTGAGCTTATGTCTTCTATGACAACAGGACAGGTTGACGCTACAATCGGCGGATTTGTAAGCCACGAAGTACCCGAACTTGAAAATCAGGGCTTTACCGTGAACTATATCAAGCCTACCGAAAACGGCGTGCCTGATTATACCGAGCTTGTATTCGTAACATCTAAGGAAAATGCAGAGAAGAACGCCGACAAGCTGACACGATTCCTCCGTGCGACAAAGAAGGGCTATGAGCATGTAAAGGCAAATCCCGAAAAGGGCGTTGAGAATCTGCTCAAGAATCAAAACACCGAAAACTTCCCGCTTAACAAGGACGTTGAAACAAAGAGTGTAGCTACTATCCTTTCTCTTGCTGAAAAGGACGGCGCACCGTTCTTATCGCAGAGCGAGGAAACATGGACAAACAACATCAAGTGGATGCTTGATACAGGCATTATCACTAAGTCCGTTGACGCTAAGGATATGATTGTAAAGCTCGTTGACTAAGGGCAAAAAGCGTATAAGGAAATACCGGCATCGGTTCAGGATGCCGGTATTTTTTATATTATGATTCCGCTGAGATGGTCAACCTCGTGCTGTATTATCTGAGCGGTGAAGCCCTCATACGTTTTTATCTTTATCTTGAAATTTCTATCAAGATAACGCACTTTTATTTTCTTGTATCGCTTTGTTTTCCGCTCACCGTCAAGCGACAGACAGCCTTCTTCCGTTTCATAAGCACCGTCTGACTTTATTATTTCGGGGTTGTACATAAGAATGTAATCGCCGTTGTCGTTTATGGCGATAATGTTTTTAAGTATGCCTATCATATTTGCCGCCATGCCGACACAACGTTCGGAATTTGCAATCAATGTTTCGAGCAGGTCTTCGCCGGTCTGCCTGTCATTTTCTGTCGCAGGGGCGGACTTCTGCGACAGCAGGAAAATATCTCTGTTGATTTCTTTTATCATAATACATCTGCCTTTCTGAGTTTATTTTACCATATTTCAAGCTGTTTTGGCAAGTGGGGTTAAATTGCGATTTGCACAAAATGTAACCTGTTTGTGCCGAATACGATATTGCTTATTGTGCGATTATGTATTATAATAACCTCAGACAGATAATCCGCATAAGCGGATTATCCCGTGCAAAAGCACGGTTGGCGGGTACCCGCCTGTCTGAGAACATTTTATCATCAAATCCTTTTGCCATTGGCAAAAGACGGCGTACCGCCGTGTCGGCTTACGCCGACTTGATTTGTGATATAATCAAACTTAAAGAAAATAATCTACCGAAAGGAAAAAACAGCTATGCCTAATCCATATTTGCCTTTATGGGAATATATTCCCGACGGAGAGCCGAGAGTTTTCGGTGACCGTGTATATATCTACGGTTCGCACGACAGAGCAGGCTCAGACGAGTTCTGCGACTATGTTTTAAAGTGCTGGAGCGCACCTGTGAACGATCTTAACAACTGGGTGTGTCACGGTGTGACGTTCCGTGTAAAGCCGGACGGCGATTTTCCGTCTGATACCGACTGGACACCCGATAAAAATCAGTTCCTATTTGCACCCGATGTTGTGTGCAGAAACGGAAAGTACTATCTGTATGCATATATTGTCAATGCGATTGGCTGTGTTGCGGTGAGCGACAGACCCGAAGGACCGTTCACCTTGCTTTCAAAATACAAGTACACTATACCCGATGAGGTATGCTGTAGCGGCTGGTTCATTGATCCGGGCGTGCTTGTTGACGATGACGGAAGAACGTATATTTACTGCGGCTTTGAGCGTTCTTTTATGGCTGAGGTCGATACGGACACGATGTACACGATAAAGGATAACAGCTGTATTGAGCATATCATACCGATAACCACAGACAATGACGGAGGCTTTGACACGGAAGAAACGCTTTTCTTTGAGGCGTGTTCTCCACGCAAGGTCGGTGATACATATTATCTTATCTATTCTCCAAAACTTGGCTCACGTCTTGCTTATGCTACTTCCGACAAGCCTACGGGGCCGTTTAAGTACAGAGGATATATCGTTGATAACGGTGTTGATTATCCCGGCGGTAACGATCACGGCTCAATAGCTCAGATAAACGGTCAGTGGTATATATTCTATCATCGTATGACCAACGGTTCGATAATGTCAAGACGTGCCTGCGTTGAGAAAATCGAGATACTTCCTGACGGCACTATACCGCCTGTTGAAATGACTTCGCTCGGCTTTGAGGACAGCCTTGATCCTTACAGAATAACGGAGGCTGAGATTGCCTGTGTGCTTAAAGGCGGAGCGTTTGTAACGGAGCATAATAAGTTCGAAAGAGTGGTAACCGGTATAAAGGACGGTGCTGTAATAGGCTATAAATACTACGATTTCGGGCTTGATAACGGCAACGGCAAAATGTACTTCAATGCCGATATAACGGGACTTGGCGCTGACTGCAATGTGCATATACGCATCGACAGCGAGGAGATAGGCTCGTTCAAGGTAGGTCACGGCAGCAGCACCTATACGACTGGAGTAAAGCCTGTCAGCGGCAGACACGCAGTGTTCCTTACGGTTGACACGGATTATACAGGCTGGACGGCTTGCTATTTCAAGGAAAGACCGCTGTTTGAACTGAAGAGGTTTGTATTCACAAAGTAATTTTTGGTTGTTACGAGGTGAAAATATGAAGATAGGTTCTATCGGATATAATTATGTTCATGATATGAAATATGAAAATTTCATTATGGACAGACCTAAAGGACCCGGTGCGATTTTACTGCTTTTTATAAAGACACCTGCGGTTTTCAAGGTAGGCGGAGTGCAGTATCAGGTCAAAGAAAACTCGTTTATATTGATGTCGGCGGATACACCTTGCTACTATACGGCGCAGGAAGATGTGTATACAGATGACTGGGTGTATTTCGAAAATGACTACTGGGATAAGGAATATGTTGAAAAGCTGGGAATACCGATGGATATACCTGTGTATCTGGGAGATATGGACGAACTTTCTCACCTTGTCCACATACTTGTCTACGAGCATTATTCGGGTGCGGTGAACAGCGAGGAGATCGAGAAAAAGTATATAGATGTACTGTTTCTTATGCTGAGCAGAACGCTGAAGTCCCGCAACTGTATGTCGTCAAAACAGCTGAGTGAAAGGCATTATCGCTTTACGCAGATACGAACCCTGATATTCACTATGCCCGACCATGTGGGTAATGTAGACAACCTTGCGGCACAGGCGGGTATGAGCCGTTCCGGCTTTCAGCATCTTTATAAAAAGCTGTTCGGAACAACGGTTATAAAGGATATAATAGAGGGCAGGACGCAACGTGCGAAACGTCTGCTTTCCTCTACAAGACTTACTATAAAAGAGATAAGCGCACGATGCGGTTACACGAATGAATACAGCTTTATGCGGCAGTTCAAGGAACAGGTAGGAAAGACCCCTACAGAGTACCGCAGCAGTATATAATATATAAGGAGAATGTTTATGAAGAAGATATTGTCTGCCATACTGGCACTTTGTATGATAGTTTCGGTTACTGCTTGTTCATCGGGAAACGAATCATCCGTACCCGAAGAAGTAAAGGGCAGTGAGAACCGGACGATGCGTGAGATGACAACGCAGGAGTTAATTGAAGATATGGGACTTGGTATAAATCTCGGAAACACCTTTGAATCCTGCGGAAACTGGATAAACAAGTCGTCTGTTACAAACTATGAAACAGCGTGGGGAAGCCCTGTTATTACCGAGCAAATGATAAAGGGCTACAAGGACTGCGGTTTTGGCGTTATGCGTTTGCCTGTTGCGTGGAGCAATATGATGGACAAGAAAACGTATACCATAAATCCCGACTATATGGCAAGAGTAAAGGAAGTGCTGAACTGGGCGCTTGACAGCGATTTATATGTAATTCTCAACATTCATTACGATAACGGCTGGTTTTCGGGCTTTGCCGATGATAAAAAGAGAGATGAATGCTTTAAAAAGTATGAGACAATATGGAAACAGCTTTGTGAGGAATTCGGCGATTACGGCGATCATCTGATGTTTGAATCGCTCAACGAGGAAGGCGGTTGGGAGGAACTGTGGAACAGATACAGTAACGAGGGCAACAAGGAAAAGTCGTTTTCGATACTGAATGAAATCAATCAGAAGTTTGTTGATATAGTAAGGGCTTCGGGTAAAAATAACGGCAAGCGTCATCTGCTTATTGCAGGATACAATACCGATGTTGATCTTACCTGTGACGAGCTTTACAAGATGCCTGCCGATCCTGAAAACCGCTGTGCGGTATCGGTACACTATTATACACCCTCGACCTTTGCTATTCTTGAAAAGGACGCAAGCTGGGGCAAGGCAAAGACAACGTGGGGCAGTGAAGCCGACAAAAAGCTGCTCACAAAGTATATGGATATGCTGAAAACTACCTTTGTAGACAAGGGTATTCCCGTTATTATAGGCGAATACGGCTGTTCGACAAAGAACAAGAAGGCGAAATACGTTAATCTTTATCTTTCAAGCGTATGCAAGGAGGCATATTCGAGAGGTATGCTCCCTGTGCTGTGGGATATAACCGATGTATTCTATGACCGCACGACCTGCACGTTCAAGGATAAGGATTTACTCGACGGACTTATGGCGGTAAAGGAAATAGAAAGAACCGTATAACAAAGTAATTATCTCTTTATAAAATGACTCCCGGAGCGAAATACTCCGGGAGCCTTTTTATATGGTTGTTTACGCCTTCAGTTCAAATGACTTGCAGTCTGTGCAAGCCTTCTGAGTGGGGTCTGCCTCGTGTGTGCCGATCTGGATATGATCGAGTGAGCAGTAATCCGCACAGCAGCAGTGATGCTTACAGTTTGTTATAGAACAAGCTATGCACTTGTTTGCGTGTTCTGTTCCCATTTTTCGTACTTCCTTTCAGAAATAAATATGAGTAAAGTTGTCTTTACGCACATTATTATAACCGGAAAGCCGAAAAATATAACAGGACTGTCATTCCATTATTATGTTTAAAATATCGGAAAATTCAGGTACGATATAATCCGCTTTATATTCTTTAAGCTCGTCCTCAGAGCCGAAGCCGCATAGCACACCGACAGATTTTATACCGCACTGTTTTGCGCCGATTATATCAAATTTCCTGTCGCCTATCATAATGGCGGATGAACGGTTTTCTATATGCTGATTGTCAAGCACATAGTTTATTATGCTTGCCTTGTCCTCAAACGAGAAGTCGAGTGACGCACCGCATATAAATGTAAAATATTTTGCCAGATCGAAATGCTCAAGCACGATTTTAGCGAGCTTCAGCGGCTTTGAGGTGGCAAGGTATATCTTTTTTCCGTTGTCATAAAGTGTTTTCAGCGTTTCGGGAACACCTGCTATGACCTTGTTTTCGTATACTCCGACAGTGTGATAGCGTTCACGGTATTTCAGTACCGCCTCTTTCGCCTTTTCTTCGGGGAAACCATAGAAGATATGGAACGATTCCCAAAGCGGAGGGCCGATAAATCTTTTCAGATTTTCTTCGTTGTTTTCTTCAATGCCGTAATAGTGAAGGGCATACTGCACGCATTTTGCTATACCCTCGTATGAATCTGTCAAAGTTCCGTCAAGGTCGAATAAAATATGCTCAAATGCCATTTTTTCTGTCCTGCTCTATAAGTATTTTTACTGCGTTCACTGCCGTTCTTATCGCTCTGTCGCTGTCCATACAGACAGTATCGGGAAGCCCTGCATTGCTTCTTTCTACATTCCAGAGAGCTGTGAATACAGCGCCTGCACGTTTTCTTCTTGCAAGGGCTACGGAGAATATTGCGGCGGATTCCATTTCGGAAGTAAGACAGCCGCATTTTACATAAGCCGACCAGCTACCCGACAGCTTATCTCCTACAGGCATCTGTAATGGCTCTATCTCGCCGTAAAAGCTGTCCTTGCTGTGAACTACTCCGACGTGGCAGCGCTTGCCGTCAACATCTTCCGATAATGCGTCGCCTGCGGCTTTAAGTGCAGTGGTTACTTCAAAATCTGCTACAGCAGGGTAGTTTTCGGGTATATACTCGTGCGATGTTCCCTCGCTTCGTATAGACGCTTGCGCCACAACCAAGTCGCCGCCTGAAACGCTTATATCCATACCGCCGCTTGTGCCTATTCTTATAAAAGTATCCGTACCTGAGCGGATAAGCTCTTCAACGGCAATTGCGGCGGAAGGACCGCCGATACCCGTTGATACAACGCTTACCTTTTCACCGAGAAGATAACCCGTATAGGTCGTATATTCACGGTTTGACGCAACAAATTCTGCATTGTCGAGATATTTTGCTATAAGCGGAACTCTGCCGGGGTCGCCGGGAAGAATAGCGTATCTTCCGACATCGCCTTTTTTGATCTTGAGATGGAACTGTTCGTTTTCTGTAAGAAGTGCCATAATATCACCCTTTCGCAAAACGTTTATTTCTTTGCTTTAGCTATTTTCTTAGCTGCTTTTTTAGAAACCGCTTCGTCAGCCGGAGCGGTAGTGCCGCCCAGAACAGAGGGGGCCGCCTTGTTCTTTTCCTTTTCACGCTTTTCGATATTTCCGTGTATCTTATCCCAGTTGCCGAATATCGCAAGAAGTATGCCGAGTACCGTTATAATAAGGAGCGGCATATAAAGGTATCCGGGGTCGCCCGGGAGCATTTCGTGCAGGATGAGTACGCATATCAATCCGACAAAGGTAAGAGCGCCGCAGATAAAGTATTTTTTCAGCATAGCAAAGAACACGGGCACTATATAGCATATAACGGTGAATGACATCCAGAATATCAATATACCCATTATTGAGCTTACGTCGGTAGTTTCGGTAGTTATCAGCGAAATAAGTCCGAGAACATTCAGCACTATCGCTATTACTCCCGTTGCTAACATCATAAGTACCTTTAATACGATTACAAAAATCTTCATTTTATCCTTTTCCGTTTCAATTTATTTTTTAAATTTCTATAATTTAATGATAACACAAGAAACCGGAAAAATCAACATATTTATTGTGAGCATCCTGTGAAGAAAATTGCATTCGGTTTTGTTTTTTCCAACCCGTACAATTTATAAAATTAAAAAATACCTCTTATATAAAAATTGCACACGCAGATAATAATTCTGTGAGAAAAACGAAAGGAAAAGATTATCCGATGCCACAAAAGATAAAACTTATCAGCGGTATTATTACTGCGGTTACGCTTTTTTCAAATATAATGTACGGCGGTGCGTGTGCAGAGAAATATATATCCGTAAATTCGCCGTGTTATCCGATGAAATGCAGTGCGGAATACGAAAGACCTGACCTTTATGTCTGCGGAACGCCGTTTGGTATCAAGCTGCTGACAGACGGTGTTATAGTAACCGGATTTGCCAAGGTAGGCGACAGCACAGATGCTTTTGAATTATCTCCAGCCGGCAAAGCAGGAATAGAAAAGGGAGATATTATAACAAAAATAAACGGGGAGAAAATTACGTCTTCGGCAAATATGAGCGAGCTTATATCCGGGTGCGGCGAATATGCAACGCTGACTTATATAAGAGATGGCTGTGAATATACAGCCGATGTTGAAATAAAGTGCGACAGCGACGGCGAAAAGAGAATAGGACTTTGGGTGCGTGACAGTACGGCAGGAATCGGTACAATGACGTTTTATCAGCCGGATACACTTGCCGGTGCGGGACTTGGACACGCCGTATGTGATATCGACACGGGGGAGATTCTTCCGCTCGGAACAGGTCAGATAGTACCTGCGGTGATAACCGGCGTAAAAAGAGGGGAACGTGACTGTCCGGGTGAGCTTTGCGGTACGCTGAAACCGTCGGACGTTAATGGCAGAATAACCGATAACTGCGGATGCGGACTTTATGCCATTCTTGAAGAAGCGACTGCACAAGGGCAGTTGATGCCGCTTGCATTCGCAAGTGAGGTACAGTGCGGACAGGCGTATATATTATCGACTGTTGACAGCGGCAAGCCCGAAATGTACAGCGTCGAAATAGAAAGCGTTGACAGAAATTCTGCGGACAACAAGAATATGGTAATAAAAGTAACAGATGAACGGCTGACAGAGCTGACGGGCGGAATAGTGCAGGGAATGAGCGGAAGCCCGATAGTACAGAACGGGCGGCTTGTCGGAGCGGTAACGCACGTTTTCATAAGCGACCCTGCTCACGGATACGGGATATTTGCACAGAGTATGTACGAGCATTTGCTGTCACTCAGCGAAACCGAAGAACAGGCGGCATAAATTTAACCGAAAAACGCTTTCGCAAAGTCTTTATGAGGCTATGCGAAAGCGTTTCGCCGTTATCATAACGAAAATCGTTTATCCGAAGAAACATGATAGTTACAGGCTCGCTTTTCCACATATAAAAGCTATAATGCGACATATTTATTGTGCAAAATCACGAAAATGGTTTTTTGTTGCAGAAATTTGTCGAAAAATGTTGAAAACGGTCATTTCACGGATATATAATAAATAAGAAGAAGCAAATTTCTACATATTGGGTTAGGTAATCCGATAATTCGTTTTTATATTATCAATTCGGACTTCGATTCAAAAAAAACTGAAAAATTTTGGTAAAATCATCTTGAATTATTTTCCAGTTTGTGTTATATTATAGAAGCAATAAAACTATGGAGGTAAGAAAATGTCACAATCTATCAGAGTACTTATAGGGGATGATTCGTTAGAGCTTGGAATATCATGGGCTACCGCTTTCAAAGAGGCAGGGCTGTATGCAATAACCAGACCGAAGATGGGAAAGGTTCTTGTTGATTATGTGCTTACGGAGCGTCCTGCTGTGGTTATCCTTGACGCAAAAACACCCGGTCTTGATGTCTGCGATATAATCAGGACACTCAAAGGAAGCGGAGAATATGCTCCTGTTATATTCGTAACGGCGAACTATGATTCTGCAAAGGTCGAGTTTGAGGTAATGGACGCAGGGGCGGACTATTATATGATCCGTCCGTTTGATCCGGAAACGCTTGTGTCAAAGGTTTTGTCGGTATATAACGACAAAATAAACGGCAGACGCAATACCGCATCGGACGAATCGGATATGGAGTGCGTAGTGACGGAGATAATACATCAGATCGGCATACCTGCTCATATCAAAGGTTATCATTATCTCAGAACCGCAATCATGCTTTCGGTTGAGGATCCCGACATGATAAACTGCATCACAAAGCTGCTCTATCCGACCGTTGCCCGTATGTATGAAACAACGCCGTCAAGAGTTGAACGTGCAATACGTCACGCAATAGAAATTGCTTGGGACAGAGGAGATGTAGACACGCTCAACAGCTATTTCGGATATACGATTCATACATCGAGAGGAAAGCCGACAAACTCGGAATTTGTTGCTCTTATTGCCGATAAGTTGAGGCTGAAGTACAGATGCACGGCAATCTACGGCTCTAAAAGAATGAAAAATTCACCTGAGGATTCGGTGGTACGCATTTAAGCGTGTAAAGGATATGGATAAGTAAAAATCAGAACCCCCGTCGTGTGACGGGGGTTCTGATTATTTACTTTATATCTGCGTGGTGTGCCTGAATTGACTTTACGCCGAAGTGCTTGTTCGCTTTAAGCGACTTTATACCCTCGATGCTTGCTTTAGCGGCCGCCATTGTTGTGATATAAGGCACTTTATGTCTTATAGCAGATTTGCGGATGTAGCTGTCATCGTTTGCACTCGTCTTACCTGCGGGTGTGTTGATGATAAGCTGAATATCGCCGTTTGCTATTGCATCGGTGATGTTGGGTCTGCCCTCGTACATCTTGTTGATACGTTCAGCGGTGATGCCTGCGTCCTTTATCATATCATAGCTCTTGCCTGTTGCAAGGATACGGAAACCAAGCTCGCTGAATGATTTTGCGATTTCAAGCAGTTCGGGCTTATCTCTGTCGCATACGCTGAGGAGAACAGTTCCACCGAGAGGAAGTTTTACCTGTGTTGCCTCCTGAGCCTTGTAGTACGCTTCTCCGAAGGTGGGAGCGATTCCGAGAACCTCGCCTGTTGAACGCATTTCGGGGCCGAGAACGGGGTCAACCTCCTGGAACATATTGAAGGGGAATACCGCTTCCTTAACGCCGTAGTGGTTGATTACCTTATCGTGAAGCTCGGGTACGGGGGAGGGCTTGCCTGTCAGCGACGATGTGATTATCTGAGTAGCAAGCTGTACCATGTTTATATTGCAAACCTTTGATACCAGCGGTACTGTACGGGATGCTCTGGGGTTAGCTTCAAGAACATAGACAGTATCGTCTTCAATAGCGTACTGCATATTCATAAGACCGCATACATTCATTTCAACGGCAATCTTCTTTGTGTAATCCTTGATCGTTGCGACCTGCTTTTCGGTAAGGTTCATAGAGGGCAGGATACAAGCGGAGTCACCGGAGTGAACACCTGCAAGCTCGATATGCTCCATAACAGCGGGAACAAAGCAGTTCTTGCCGTCCGAGATAGCGTCAGCCTCGCACTCTGTTGCGTGGTGGAGGAAACGGTCTATCAGTATAGGTCTGTCGGGGGTAACGCCTACTGCCGCAGACATATAGACCTTCATCATTTCGTCATCGTGAACAATCTCCATACCTCTGCCGCCGAGAACGTATGAAGGACGCACCATTACGGGATAACCGATGCGGTTTGCGATTTCAAGCGCTTCGTCAACATTTACAGCCATTCCGGATTCGGGCATTGGAATTCCGAGCTTGTCCATCATAGCACGGAAGTGATCTCTGTCTTCCGCAAGGTCGATAGTTTCGGGAGTTGTGCCGAGAATGTTTACGCCGTATTTCTTAAGGTCGCTTGCAAGGTTGAGCGGTGTCTGACCGCCGAACTGAGCGATAACGCCGAGCGGCTTTTCCTTATCGTGAATCGAAAGAACGTCTTCAAGGGTGAGCGGCTCAAAGTAGAGTTTATCCGATGTATCGTAGTCGGTTGAAACTGTTTCGGGGTTGCAGTTTACGATGATAGATTCAAAGCCGAGCTTTTTGAGTGCAAGCGCCGCATGAACGCAGCAGTAGTCAAATTCGATACCCTGACCTATTCTGTTGGGACCGCCGCCGAGAATCATTATCTTGGGCTTGTCGCTGACAGGGCTTTTATCCTCGTCAAGATGATAGGTGGAGTAGTAGTAAGCCGCATTATCAGTACCGCTTACATGAACACCTTCCCACGCTTCCTTTATGCCGAAGCCGATACGGGCATTTCTGATTTCTTCCTCTGTAACTTCAAGAAGTGAGCTTAGATAACGGTCGGAGAAACCGTTCAGCTTTGCCTGCTTGAGCACAGTCTTTTCGGGAACAGAACCCTTGATTTTGAGCAGTGCTTCTTCTTCGTCAACAAGTTCCTTCATCTGCTGTAAGAACCAGTCCTTAATCTTTGTAAGAGCGTGGATCTCTTCGATAGTAGCACCCTTGCGAAGCGCTTCGTATATAACAAACTGTCTTTCGCTTGTGGGGTATCTGAGCTGTGCTAAAAGCTCTTCCTTTGTCATATCGTGGAAGTTCTTTGCAAAGCCAAGACCGTATCTGTCTTTTTCAAGTGAACGTATAGCCTTCTGGAAAGCCTCTTTATAGGTCTTGCCGATGCTCATTACTTCACCGACAGCTCTCATCTGTGTTCCGAGTTTATCCTCTGCACCTTTGAACTTTTCAAATGCCCAACGTGCGAACTTGATTACAATATAATCTCCGTCGGGGTAATACTTGTCGAGTGTGCCGTACTTACCGCAGGGAATATCCTTGAGGGTAAGACCGCAGGCAAGGAGGGCGGAAACAAAGGCGATAGGGAAGCCTGTAGCCTTTGACGCAAGGGCTGAAGAACGGGATGTTCTGGGGTTTATTTCGATTACAACAATACGTCCTGTTTCGGGATTACGGGCAAACTGACAGTTACAGCCGCCGATAACCTCGATGGATTCGATAATGCGGTAAGACATATCCTGAAGCTCTTTCTGAACATCTTCGGGAATAGTCAGCATAGGAGCGGAACAGAACGAGTCGCCCGTATGCACGCCGATGGGGTCGATGTTTTCGATAAAGCAAACTGTGATTTTATTGTTGTCGGCATCACGGACAACTTCAAGCTCAAGCTCTTCCCAGCCGAAGATACATTCCTCGACAAGAACCTGACCTACAAGAGATGCCTGCAAGCCTCTTTCGCATACGACCTTAAGCTCGTCAACATTATAAACCATTCCGCCGCCGGCACCGCCCATTGTATAGGCAGGACGAAGAACTACAGGGTACTTGAGTTCCTCGGCTATCTTGACAGCTTCATCAACCGTGTAAGCAACTTCACTTCTCGGCATACCGATACCGAGATCCTTCATCGCATTCTTGAACTCGATACGGTCCTCGCCACGTTCGATAGCGTCAACCTGAACGCCGATTACCTGTACGTTGAACTTTTTCAGTACGCCTGCCTTGTCAAGTTCAGAGCAGAGATTAAGTCCGGACTGACCGCCGAGGTTGGGCAGAAGCGCATCGGGACGTTCCTGCTCGATAATCTGAGTAAGTCTGTCGAGGTTGAGCGGTTCAATGTAGGTAATGTCCGCTACATCCGGGTCGGTCATAATAGTTGCGGGGTTTGAGTTTACAAGAACTATCTCGTAACCGAGCTTCTTGAGTGCTTTACAAGCCTGTGTGCCTGAATAGTCAAACTCACAAGCCTGACCTATGATGATAGGGCCGGAGCCTATTATCATAATTTTGTTAATGTCCTGTCTTTTTGGCATATTTCTCTTCCTAACCGCACTTTTGCAGTGCGAAATTTTTATTTGCCGTATTGTTGGCATATTTTATTAGGATAATAATATCACAAAATCCGACAGAATGCAATAGAAAACTTCCGGATAGGGCAGATTTGTCCTAAAACGTTAATTCCCAAAGTAAGTTCTGCAGTGAAAATTACTTTGGAAATTTACGATTTTCAAATTATGCGAAAGAAATATTAAAAAAGACTTGACAAAGGAGTCAGGATTTGTTATAATAAATCACGTTGTGAAAACAAATCAAAAGTTTTATAGCTTTTGAGCCACTAGCTCAGGCGGCAGAGCACCTGCCTTTTAAGCAGGGTGTCCCGGGTTCGATTCCCGGGTGGCTCACCAAAGTCCTTCGATTAAATTCGGGGGACTTTTTTATTTGTGTTTTGATAAGTGCCGAATTGCGCTGACTGAAGCTGTTTTTGCGGTATCGGAAAAAATTTTACGACAAAACTTGACATCGGGGCTGATATAGTATAATATATAGTTATAATTATCAGAAAAGAGAACTGTATGACCAAAAAGGAAAGAGCAGGGCTTGTTATAGACGGGCTTGCCGAGTGCTATCCGGACGTGAAATGCGCTCTTGTTTATAAAAAGCCGCATGAGCTTCTGATAGCGACAAGGCTTTCGGCACAGTGTACCGATAAGCGAGTAAATATGGTTACTCCCGCACTTTTTGAAAAATTCCCCGATATTGACAGCTTTGCGGCGGCAGAGCCTGACGAGGTTGCGGAATATATACATTCGTGCGGACTATATAAGACAAAAGCTGTCGATATTGTTATGATGTGCAGAATGCTCCGTGATGATTTCGGCGGTGAAATTCCCGATACAATAGAACAGCTTGTAAAGTTGCCCGGGGTCGGAAGAAAGACAGCTAATCTTATAGTAGGCGACCTCTACGGTAAGCCTGCTCTTGTATGCGACACACACGTTATAAGAGTGAGCGGAAGGCTGGGTCTTACCGACGGAACAAAGGATGCGGTGAAGGTTGAAAAACAGCTTGCCGCAATAATAAAGCCGGACGACAGATTGATGATGTGTCACAGGCTTGTGTGGCACGGTAGGCTTGTGTGCAGTGCGGCAAAACCGAATTGCAGCGAATGCAGGCTGAGCGGTTTTTGCAAGTTCTTTTCGGGGACGAAATAAAATAACGGCTTGGAGTGAGTATTATGAAAGGAAAGGTACGCAACGCAATAATAATTGCCGCAGGCGTGCTTATCCTTACCGTAATGCTCACTGTTGTTTTATATTACTATAACGACAAAGTGATGCGTGATAACGCATGGGTGTTCTCTGTGGATGAAACCTCATACGATGAAAGCTCGTATTCGTATGTGCAAAAACCGGATCTCAATTCAGCGGATCTTGAAACTCTGATGCAGATAAAAGGCATCGGACGGAAAACGGCACACGATATTATAAACTATCGTGAAAAGCACGGGAAGTTTACATCTATGTTACAGCTTAAAGAGATAAGCTCGGTAGATGATGAAGTATATACGATACTGTGCAGTCGGTTTACCGTTGCCTCGTCGGGATATTACACTAAAAACGAGTCTTACGGCACTCGTAAGGTAAACCTCAATAAAGCTACCGTAAACGAGCTGATGAGCGTTGAGGGAATAACGGAGGAGATTGCAAAGAATATTATATTGCGCCGTAAAGACCACGGAGATTATACCTCTGTAAGAGAACTTCTTGATACCGAGGGCGTAACGATAACTCTTTACAGCAAAATTTCCGATAAACTGACAGTTTGATTTTATATTATTTTAGTGAGAAATCGCCAAAAAACTATTGATTTTATTGCAGTGATTTGGTATACTTAATTAATAAAGCATAACGCTTTATATATTTACAGGGAATACAAGGCGTTACGGAGGTCATTATGGATTATAACATCAAAGACGTATCCGGCAGACTGAAAAGCACAAGAGAGTACCTTGATATATCTGTCGGCGAAATGGCAAGCAAAACAAACGTCACTACAGACGAATATATTTCACTTGAAAACGGAGAGAAGGATTTTTCGCTTTCATTTCTGAATCAGGCGGCGGACGCACTCGGCATCGAACTTATAGAGCTTCTTACAGGTGTTACACCTAAGCTCAATACATATTCGATAGTCCGTAAGGATCAAGGCTTACCGATTGAGCGTCGGGAAAGATTTGCCTATCAGCACCTTGCCTATCTTTTTAAAAACAAGAAAATAGAGCCGTTGCTGGTAACAGCTCCTTATGATGAGGAGGAGCAGAAAAAGCCTATACACCTGTCTGTACACGACGGTCAGGAAATGGACTATATAATATCGGGAACGTTGAAGTTCCAGATAGGCAGCCATATTGAAACGGTAACTGAAGGCGACTGTATTTATTACGACAGCATGAATCCGCACGGAATGATAGCCGTTGACGGCAAGGACTGCAAGTTCTTGGCAATACTGATCTGATAAACAAAGGAACGGAAAGAAAAGTATATGGAACAGGTTAAAAATTACTACAAGAGATTTGTAAAAGAAGGCTTTGACGAGAACGGGATACTGAATAAGTTCGAGATAGATTGCCCGGATAACTATAACTTCGGTTACGATATTATAGATAAGTTCGGAGAAATCGACCCTGACAGGAGAGCGCTTATCCACATCGACCTTCAGGAAAACCGTCACGATTTTTCCTATTCACAGCTTTCAAAGCTGTCAACGCAGACGGCTAATCTTTTCAAGTCATACGGTATAAAAAAAGGCGACAAGGTAATGCTGGTACTGAAAAGAAACTACCAGTTCTGGATTGCGATAATCGCTCTTATCAAGCTCGGTGCGGTTGCTATACCCGCAACGCATCTGCTGACAACACACGACTTTACCTATCGCTTTGAACGTGCAAGCGTAAAAGCTATAGTATGTACCGGCTATAATCCCGATATAGCCGAGTATGTCGATGAGGCGCAGGAAGAAATCCACGCTGACGACCTTGTTAAATTTATAGCAAACGGTCACAAGGACGGCTGGATTCCGTTCGATGATGAAATTGCCGGAATGCCCGAAACTATGGAGCGTGTGCAGACAGATACAAGGGAGCATATGCTGTTATATTTCACATCGGGTACTACGGGCTATCCCAAGATGGTTGTCCATAATCACAGATATGCGCTCGCACATATTCAGACGGCGGCACACTGGCAGAATGTCGATTCTGACGGTGTTCATCTTACAATATCCGATACAGGCTGGGGAAAAGCCGCCTGGGGCAAGCTGTTCGGTCAGATGTCGCTCGGTGCGTGCGTGTTCGTGTATGACTTTGACAAGTTCATACCGACCGATATGCTGAGGATAATGCAGAACTATAAGATAACCTCATTCTGTGCGCCTCCTACTATGTTCCGTTTCTTTATAAAGGAAGGTCTTGAAAACTACGATCTTTCGAGTCTTAAATATTCCGCTATTGCAGGCGAGGCACTCAACCCTGAGGTGTATAACAAGTGGCTTGAGTTTACCGGCCTTAAGCTGATGGAGGCATTCGGTCAGACCGAATCGACAGCACTGCTTGCAAATCTTGTAGGTATGACACCTAAGCCCGGCTCAATGGGCAAGCCTACTCCGCTCTATGATGTCGACATTGTCGATGATGACGGAAATCCTGTGCCTGTCGGAGAAGTCGGTGAAATAGTAGTCCGTGCCGAGCGTGGCAAGGACGGCCTTTTTGACGGCTATTACCGTGATGATGAACTTACCGCTCAGGCATGGCACGACGGGCTGTATCATACGGGCGATACCGCTTGGAAGGACGAGGACGGCTACTTCTGGTATGTCGGAAGAAACGATGATGTTATCAAGGCAAGCGGTTACCGTATAGGACCTTTCGAGATCGAAAGCGTTCTGATAGCACACCCTTCTGTTCTTGAGTGTGCCGTTACGGGTGCGCCCGATCCTATAAGAGGTCAGGTGGTAAAGGCAACAATCGTTCTTGCAAGAGGCTATGAACCGTCCGAAGAGCTTAAAAAAGAACTTCAGACTTACGTCAAGAAGAACACTGCGCCTTATAAATATCCGAGAATAGTGGAGTTCGTTGACGAGCTTCCCAAAACTATCAGCGGCAAGATAAGAAGGGTACAGATTCGTAACGAGGATAACAAGAAAAACAGTTAATGACAGAATTCGCCGCAGGTAATACTTGCGGCGATAGTTTTAGAGGGCTTTATGGAGTATTACATCTATCTGTTGCAGATATTCGGCGGCGGTAACCCGAAAATTCACGAGGTGATAAAGGCATACGGTAATGCAAGACTTGCGTATGAACATATCAGCAGCGGCGATATGTCGCATATACCTTCTAACCGTCACGAGTATGTCCGCAGAGCGTCGCTCGAACGCTCAAAGGTGATAATGGATTATTGCGCAGGGAATAATATCGGCATTGTCACAATTGACGACAGGAATTATCCCGAACAGCTTAAGAATATATATAATCCGCCCGTTCTGCTGTTTACTGCAGGAGATATAAACTGCCTGCAGGGTAAGCTGGCGGTGTCGATAGTAGGACCCAGAAAGCCGTTTGGTAATGCGATAAGGCTTGCGGAAAACATCTGCTACAATCTTGCAAGAAGCGACATTGTTCTTGTAAGCGGCTTTGCACTGGGTATAGACAGGATAGCGCACAACAACAGCATCCGTCACAGCAAGCCGACCGTGGCTGTGCTTGCCTGCGGAATAACTATTGATTATCCTAATAATTCATTCGGGCTGAGAAAGAACATAATCGACAACGGCGGACTTATTCTGTCGGAGCTTCTCCCGGACACACCGTGCAATTCCGATTATTTCAAATTCAGAAACCGTATTATTTCCGGTCTTTCAAAGGGTACTGTCGTGATAGGCGGCTACAACGGAAGCGGAAGCCTTATCACCGCAAACCATGCGTTTGAGCAGGACAGAGAGGTATTCTTCACTATACCTGACGATACGCTGGATAAGAAATACAGCCGTGTTATCAGATTTCTGCGTGACGGGGCGCATTCCGTTTATGATTTCTATGATATTATCAACGAGTTTTATCCGACTTACCGTGATATAATCGACGATACATATCTTGATAAGGAACAGCTGACAAGCTTTGTGATGCACGAGGATGTCAGGGAAACACCGCCTGATGAGGATTTGCCGACGGTTTGTGAAGTAAAGGAACCGGAGCCTGCGAAAAAAGATGAGAAGAAGCCTCTGCCTAAGGTGAAGGCGGCAGACGCACCACGCTTTAAAATTACAGGTGTCAAGGATAAGGAAAAGGAAATAGATTATTTCAAAGTAACTCCGGAAAATGTGCTGAAAAAGCGGAAAAAAGCGGGAAAGCCTACTACATTGAATGATACGGCAGTAAAAGAAAGAATTCCGATAATAGCGCCGATTGACGAAACCGATGAAACGGATGTGAGTATGGCAGAGCCGGTAACGGATACGGAAGAAAAGCAGAGCGGACAGATTGCGGAAGCCGTAGAAAATGCATCGGAAGCCGCAGAAAACGCATCGGGAGCCGCAGAAATTCTCGGCATCATCGCAAACAGTGACGGAGTAACGCTTGATACGTTGCTTTCTGCCTGCAGCTTATCATTCGGGGAACTCAGCGAGATACTCGCCGACCTTGAAATAAGCGGCGCTGTATCCTGCGGTGCAGGCGGAATATACACGGTAAAGAAGGAGCGGTAATGAATCGTTCACAGCTTGACAAATACATAACCGACTATTACGGCGTTACAGCCGAAAGATTGTTTGAAAAGAATCCGGGTTTTCAGGCGTATCGTCATAATGATACGAAAAAGTGGTTCGCTATGATAATGGATCTGCCTGAAAGCAGGCTTGGGCTTGACGGGCAGGAAATTATAGATGTCGTCAATCTCAAGTGCGACCCTATCCTTATCGGATCGCTGAGGCTTGAGCAGGGCTTTTATCCTGCGTATCATATGAATAAGGAAAACTGGATAACGGTCGCCCTTGATGAAAGAGTACCCGATGAAAAACTAAGGATGCTTGTCGATATGAGTTATGAGCTGACAAGGAAAAAGCTCAGAAGAAAAAGTAAGTAAAGAATACCGCCCGTGAATGCAGTGAGCAAACACGGGCGGTAAATGTTTTATTTACTTTCTCATAAGTCTTAATGAATTGAAGATAGCGATTATCGAAACGCCTACATCTGCGAAAACAGCCGCCCACATATTAGCAAGACCTAAAACGCCGAGTACCTGAATTATCAGCTTTACACCGAGTGCAAATATGATATTCTGGAGAACTATGCGGTTTGTTTTTTTGCTGATTGCAAATGCGTCGGCAAGCTGCATCGGGTCGTCCTTCATAAGAACGCAGTCTGCGGTTTCAATAGCACTGTCTGCGCCTGTGCCGCCCATTGCAACGCCTATGTCGGCTGATGCGATAACAGGAGCGTCATTTATGCCGTCGCCTACAAACATTACCTTTTCCTTGTCTGAAAGCTCCGACTTCATCTTAAGCGTAATTTCGCTCTTGTTTTCGGGGAGAAGCTCTGCGTAGTAATCCGTGATACCGAGTTTTTCAGCCGCCGCAGCCGCTGCAGATTTATTGTCGCCTGTGAGCATTACGACCTTCACACCGTGATTTTTAAGCATCTTTACGGCTTTGGCCGAGTGTTCCTTAGGCATATCTGCGATTTCGATAAGACCTGAATATTTATTGTCTACAGCCACATAAAGCACTGTGCCGTTTGCTTCGGGGCAGTTTATGCTGTAGTCAGCCATAAGTCTGCTGTTGCCGCAGAGAACGGTCACGCCCGAAATTACAGCCTTGATGCCCTTGCCGGCTATTTCACTACAATCGGTGATCTGCGACTGGTCAATATCCGCACCGTATGCCTTTCTTACCGAAACGGCTATAGGGTGGTTGGAGTTGCTCTCGGCATAAGCCGCATATCGCAACAGCTCATCCTTGCTCATTCCTGCAGGCTCTGTCCTTGTAACCTCAAACTGACCTTTTGTAAGCGTGCCTGTCTTATCGAACAGTACGACCTTAGCCTTTGAGATCGCTTCAAGGTAGTTACTGCCTTTTACAAGTATACCCTTTGACGATGCCTTGCCGATACCTGCAAAATATCCGAGCGGAACAGAAATAACCAGTGCGCACGGGCAGGAGATTACGAGGAAGATAAGACCTCTTTGTACCCACGTTCCGAAATCAAAGCCTGTGAACAGGGGAGGGATAAGCGATATTATCACTGCCGCAAGTACGACTATGGGGGTGTAGTTTTTCGCAAATACCGAGATAAAGTTTTCTGTCTTTGTCTTTTTCTCGACAGCGGATTCGACCATCTGGAGCATTTTGTATACCGTGCTGTCGGTGAATTGACGTGTTGTTTTAAGCGTGATAACGCCTGAAATGTTGATTGCGCCTGCCGGGACTTCATCGCCTGCCGTAATATCTCTCGGTAAGCTCTCGCCTGTGAGGGCTGAGGTATCTATTGATGTGTTACCGCTTTCGACAATGCCGTCAAGCGGTATCTTTTCGCCGGGCTTTACTCTTATTATACTGCCTGTTTCAACGTTTTCGGGATCGACTGTTATATATTCGCCGTCAATCAGAACATCGGCTGTTTCGGGCTTTGTCTTGATAAGAGAAGATATGCTTCTTCTTGACTTGTTCACGGCTATTGACTGGAAGAATTCTCCGACAGTGTAGAACAGCATAACGGCGACCGCTTCTTCGTATTCTCCGAGTACGATAGCGCCGATGCTTGCGATAAGCATAAGCGTGTTTTCGTTGAAGAAATTCTTCTTTGCTATTGCCTTTATTGAAGTGATCGCTACCTCAAGTCCGCAGATAACGTAAGCCGCAAGATACATCGTAAGTATCGCTATCTTCGGCACAAGCTGTTCTGTACCGATAGTTTTTTCAAGGATAAAAGCAACTATAAACAGAATGCCTGCGCTTATCATCTTGACTATATCTTTAGTATAGCTTACCTTTTTCTCAACGTGGTTTTCCTTTTCGCTGACCGTTACATCGGGTTCAACGGCAGTTACCGTTGCTGTTACCTGCTTTAACAGCTCCTTGTCGGAGATTATCTTTGACGGTGTTACGGTAAGCTCCTTTTTGATGAAATTCATCTTTGCACCGCTCGCATAATCCGACTTTTCAACTGCCTCTCTTACTTCTTCCGCACACTGTGCGCAGTCAAGGCCGTCTATTATATATTTCTTTTCTTTAAAAGTCTGTCTTTCTCTGACGGTTACATCGGGTTCGTGCTTTGTGACAACTTCGGTGACCGTTGTCATAATATCATCGGGCGAACACGAATTCTCCGTTTCAACGGTAAGTTCCTGCTTCATAAAGTTCATACCTGCCGATTTCACACGTTCGTCCTTTTCGACTTCCGCACGGATCTCCTCTGCACAGTGAGCGCAGTCAAGACCTTCTAAAATATAGATTCTTTTCATAAGCTACCACCTTTGATATGCTTGAAGTTTTGAACAATTGAGTAACTGTTCAAATGTATTGCCCGAAAAAACAGGAGATGCTATCTCCTTTGATTTTTTCCGTTTTACTCCATAATATGCTCAAGCGCATTGCTGAACACCGTGTTTACATGGTTGTCGCTGAGCATATAGTAAACGACTTTGCCTTGCTTTTCACTGCGTACAAGCTCTGCCTGCCGTAATACTCTCAGCTGATGAGAGATTGCCGATGCTGTCATTCCGAGCAGGGCGGCGAGGTCGCACACGCACATTTTTGAGCGTGACAGCGAGTAGAGGATTTTGATCCTTGTTTCATCGCTTATAGCCTTGAAGAACATTGACAGCTTTTCAAACTGCATCTGTTCAAGCATCCTCTCACGCACATAGTTTACTACATCCTCGTGTATCACATTGCAGTTACAGAATTCGTTTTCGTCTTTTGCTGTGATATTTTCCGAATTTTCTGATTTGCTGACCGACATTTTAACCTCATTTCATTTGAACTGTTGTTCAACTATTTGTATTATAACACCGTCATACTGCATTGTCAATAGTTTCTTTATGATTTTTTGCTTTTCCTGCAAAATATTTTTCTGCGATACAGGAAAAGAATGTTGTCTTATCGTTTTCGGTGAAATCCTCATCGTCAAGCATAGCCGATACTTCGCTCAGAAGCACATCGGCCTTTTCTCTTGTTTCTGTCGGAGAAGTGCCGTTGAAATACAGCTTTTCATCTCCAGACAGGATAAGATCCACAGTGTCGTCCGTCAGCAGTTCCTCGCTGACGCCGAGAAGTACAGCCATATCGGAAAGAGTTTTCGCTCTCGGGGTCCTTGCACCGCTTATGTAGTTTGCAAGCGCTCTGTAGGTTATGGATACGGCAGACGCAAAGTCCGTCTTTTTATAGCCGTTTCTTTTAATAAGTATTTCCAGCTTGTCCTTAAGTTCCATAATTCCTCCGACTGAATTTCCTTTTACTATTATTATATCCTTACATTTACGGCTTGTCAATCAAAAAAATACATAAAAATTCGCTAAAATTCAACAATTATTCACTATATGCAGTATATTATGCAGTTTCGTGCATAAAAATACTTGACTTTGGTACAAAAAGGTGTATAATATTCAATGTGAGTTAAATCAGAAAGCAGAACGCCGAAAAGCGTCTGTGAGATAGAAAGGAAATAATAAAATGGCTAAAGAAATCAAAAAGATCATACTTGCTTATTCAGGCGGACTTGATACGTCCATCATCATTCCGTGGTTACACGAGAATTATCCCGGCTGTGAAGTAATCTGCGTAGCAGGTAACGTAGGACAGGACTCTGAAATAGTAGGTCTTGAAGAAAGAGCTAAGAAGACAGGCGCATCCAAGCTCTACATAGAAGATATACAGGACGAATTCGTAAACGACTTCATATTCCCCACACTCAAGGCAGGCGCTAAGTATGAGGGTTATCTGCTCGGTACTTCATTCGCTCGTCCTCCTATAGCTAAAAGACTTGTTGAGATAGCTAAGAAGGAAGGCGCTGACGCTATCTGCCACGGCTGCACAGGTAAGGGCAACGACCAGGTACGTTTTGAGCTTACTATCAAGGCTCTCGCACCCGAGCTTGAGATTATCGCTCCCTGGAGAATATGGGATATTAAGTCAAGAGAGCAGGAAATCGAGTATGCAGAGGCGCACAATGTTCCGATAAAGATTACTCGTGAAACAAACTACTCAAAGGATATGAACCTCTGGCACTTATCACACGAAGGTCTTGATCTTGAAGACCCCGCAAACGAGCCTCAGTACAATAAGGAAGGCTTCCTTGAACTTGGCGTTTCACCCGAACAGGCTCCCGACAAGCCCACATATGTTACAATACACTTTGAAAAGGGTATCCCCACTTCGCTTAACGGTGAAAAGATGGACGGCGTAAAGCTCATCAAGACTCTTAACAAGCTCGGCGGCGAGAACGGCATCGGTCTGTTCGATGTTGTTGAAAACAGACTTGTAGGTATGAAGTCAAGAGGCGTTTACGAAACTCCCGGCGGAACAATCCTTTATCACGCTCACGAAGTTCTCGAAACTATCTGTCTTGATAAGGAAACACAGCACTACAAGTACGGTCTTGCACAGAAGTATGCAGACATCGTATATAACGGTCAGTGGTACACACCTTTAAGAGAGGCTATGGACGCTTTCGTTGACAAGACACAGGAAACTGTTACAGGCGACGTTAAGCTCAAGCTCTACAAGGGTAACATCATCAACGCAGGCGTTACATCACCCTACACACTGTACAGCGAAGACTTCGCTTCATTCGGTGAGGACGATGTTTACGATCAGACAGATTCAAAGGGCTTTATCAACCTGTTCGGTCTGCCGATAAAGGTCAAGGCTCTGCTTGACGCTGAGAGAAACAATAAGTAAGCTATAAAAGCGTTACGGTAAATCCCGCAAGGTGTAAAACTATGCCTTGCGGCTTTTACGGTTTTTAAGATGCGATTTAAAACACGGTCTATGCGGCTGTGTTTTAAAAAGCGTTTTAATTACTTTTATATTTATAACGGAAAAAACAAAACGCTTTTTGCGTTATGAACATAAATCTGAAAGGAAATAACAGTATGTCTAAAATGATGTGGGCGGGAAGATTTTCAAAGGAGGTTGACTCAAAGGTCAACGATTTCAATTCTTCCATCTCATTTGATGCAAGAATGTACAAGCATGATATAAAAGGCTCTATAGCACACGCAACCATGCTCGGTGAGTGCGGCATTATCGACCCTGCGGACAGCAAGGTGATAATAGAAGGTCTTAACGGAATTTTAAGCGATATTGAAAACGGAAAGCTGCATTTCGATCCCAATGCGGAAGATATTCATATGTTCGTTGAGGCTGAGCTTACCGCACGAATAGGCGATGCGGGAAAGCGTCTGCACACTGCAAGGAGCAGAAACGATCAGGTGGCTCTGGATATAAAGCTCTATCTCAAGGATGAAGTCGATGAGATCGCAAAGCTCGTCCGTGAGCTTATAAACACGGTTATAGATATTGCAAAGCAGCATACAGAAACGGTAATGCCGGGCTACACCCATTTACAGCGTGCACAGCCTGTTACATTTGCACATCATCTTATGGCATATGCTCAGATGCTGACAAGAGATCTGACAAGACTTGCAGACTGCAAGGAAAGAATGGATGTAATGCCGCTCGGTTCGTGTGCGCTTGCAGGCACTACATACCCTCTTAACAGAAAGAGAACCGCCGAGCTTCTCGGCTTCAGGGATATTACGATGAACAGTCTTGACGGCGTATCCGACAGGGATTTCTGCGTTGAGCTATGCTCCGATATTTCAATGCTTATGATGCATCTTTCGAGATTTTCGGAAGAGATAATCATGTGGTGCTCGTGGGAGTTCAAGTTTATCGAGCTTGACGATGCGTATTCTACAGGCAGTTCGATAATGCCGCAGAAGAAGAACCCCGATGTTACAGAGCTTATAAGAGGCAAGACGGCAAGAGTATACGGCGATCTGCAAACGCTTCTCACAATGATGAAGGGACTTCCGCTTGCATACAACAAGGATATGCAGGAGGACAAGGAGGCAATATTTGACGCAGTAGACACAGTAAAGCTGTGTATCTCGACATTTACTCCTATGCTTGCGACTATGACGGTACTTAAAGACAATATGCGTACTGCCGCCGCAAAGGGCTTTATCAATGCTACAGACTGCGCTGACTATCTTGTAAAGAAGGGACTTCCTTTCAGAACGGCATATAAGATAACCGGTACACTGGTTGCACTTTGCATAGAGAAGAATACAACGCTTGAACAGCTCCCGATAGAAGAATACAAGAAGCTGTGCGAAACGTTTGATAATGATGTATATGACGCTATCAGCCTTGATACCTGCGTTATGCAAAGAGGCGTTGACGGCGGACCTGCTCCAGATGCGGTAAAGCGTCAGATAGCAGAACTTGAAGGCAGACTGGGCGGTATCAACATCTGATGATAACTTATGAATACAGATTGCCGCACGATATAAATTCGTTCAGACGGAGCGTAGGCTGGTATGAGCTTTCGCCAAGACAGCTTAACTGTGCGCTTAAAAGCTCGGTGTTTGCGATAACGGCGCTTGACGGAGAAAAGGAAGTCGGCTCGGCAAGGGTAGTCGGTGACGGAGGCTATCAGTTCTTTATCAGCGATGTTATTGTACGTCCCGAATATCAGGGACAGGGAATAGGCAGAGAGATGCTTTCAAGGCTTATGGATAAAGCGTTGTCGGTCGCTGACGAGGGCGAAACGATAATGATAAATCTTATGGCGGCAAAGGATAAAGAGCCGTTCTACGAAAAGCTCGGATTTATGCGCAGGCCTAATGATGAACGTGGTTGCGGAATGACAAGATTTCTTAAAAAATAAGAGGTGCTTATATGAGCGTAAAGGTGTATATTGACGGTCAGGAAGGAACGACCGGACTTAAAATTGTCGAACGTTTCAAGGACAGGAACGATATTGAAATAATGAAGATAGATGAGGACAAGAGAAAGGATAACGATGAGCGTAAGAAGTTTATATGCTCGTCCGACTTCACGTTCCTTTGTCTGCCCGATGCCGCCGCAAGAGAGGCGGTAGAGCTTGCGAAGGGCAGTAACGTCCGTATTATAGATGCTTCTACGGCACATCGGACAAATCCCGACTGGGCATACGGTTTTCCCGAACTTTCAAAGCAGCACAGAGAAAAGATAGCGGCTTCATCGAGAGTGGCTGTTCCCGGCTGTTATGCAAGCGGTTTTATTTCGCTTGTATATCCGCTTGTAAAAGCAGGCATAATGCCGAGCGATTATCCTGTTGTCGCTCATGCGGTATCCGGTTACAGCGGAGCGGGAAAAAAGGCTATCGCAGTGTACGAAAGCGACGAAAAGCCCGAAGAATTTTACAGCCCAAGACAGTATGCGCTTCCTCAGGAGCATAAGCATTTACCTGAAATGATGAAGATAAGCGGACTTGATTACAAGCCTGTGTTCAATCCTCTGATATGCGATTATTTCAGCGGTATGGTCGTAACTGTTCCGGTTCTCACAAGACTTCTGCCGAAGAAATATACGCTTGCTGATATTCATAAGGCTTTCACTGAGCATTATGCAGACGCAAATCTTGTAAAGGTGATGCCTGTTATGGGCGAGGGTGTTCTCGAAAACGGTTTCCTTGCCGCAAACACATTATCGGGTAAGAACAATATGGAGATATTCGTTTGCGGAAACGATGAACGTATAGTGCTTTGCTCAAGACTTGATAACTTAGGCAAGGGCGCGAGCGGTGCGGCTGTTCAGTGTCTTAACATAATGATGGGCATTGACGAAACGACCGGACTTGTATAATAAGTGAGGTAATAACAATGGTTGAATTTGATAATTATAAATTAGTGGATAAGGGCGTATGCGCCGCAAAAGGTTTTAAGGCGGGCGGCATCAATGTCGGTATAAAGCCCGGCTCGAAAAAGCGTGACCTTGCTGTGATAAGCTGTGACACAAAGTGTACTGCGGCGGCAATCTACACGCAGAACAAGGTAAAGGGCGCACCGATAATCGTTACAAAGGAGCACCTCAAGAACGGCATCGCTCAGGCAGTTATCGTAAACAGCGGCAACGCAAACACCTGTAACTCAAACGGTATTGAGATCGCAGAGCAGATGTGCGAGCTTTGTGCGAACGAACTCGGTATTGATAAGAACGATATGATAGTAGGCTCAACAGGCGTTATCGGACAGAAGCTGTCGATCGACCCTGTGAAGAACAATATCAAGACGCTTGTAGACAGCATAAGCGAGGACGGAAGCTCGCTTGCGTGCGAGGCAATAATGACGACCGATACACGCAAAAAGGAGCTTGCGGTAGAGTTTACGCTTGACGGCAAGACCTGTCATATCGGCGGTATCAGCAAGGGTAGCGGTATGATAAATCCCAATATGGCTACAATGCTTGCTTTTATCACAACAGATGTAAAGATAAATGCGGAGCTTCTGCATAAGGCACTGAAAAGGACAGCGGACATTACTTACAATATGGTAAGCGTTGACGGTGACACATCTACAAACGATACACTGTGCATAATGGCGTCGGGACTTGCAGGAAACAAGGAAATAACGGCAGAGGACAAGGATTATGAAGTGTTCATCAACGGTCTTTACGCTGTAATGATGAACCTTGCAAGAGAAACCGCCCGTGACGGCGAGGGAGCAACGAAGCTGATGGAATGCGTTGTTGACCACGCACCTACAGAAGCTGTTGCAAAGAGCGTTGCACTGTCTGTTATAAACAGCAGTCTTTTAAAGGCGGCTATATTTGCGGCTGACGCTAACTGGGGACGTATTCTCTGTGCGATAGGTTATGCCGAGGGCGACTTTGATATTTCGAAGGTCGAGGTCGTTCTGTCATCTTCAAAGGGCAGTGTAAAGGTCTGCGAGAACGGTGCAGGTGTTGACTTCTCGGAAGACGAAGCGTTCAAGATTCTTTCAGAAGATGAAATTGTTATCAGGATTGATATGCACGACGGTGCCGATAAATCGGTAGCGTGGGGCTGTGATCTGACTTATGAATATGTAAAGATAAACGCAGAATACAGAAGCTGACACCGAAAGGACAAAAGAAGATGGAACTTGAAAATGAAAAGAGAGCAAGTATACTCAGCGACGCACTTCCTTATATACAGCAGTATTCAAACAAGGTAGTAGTAGTCAAGTACGGCGGTAACGCAATGACAAACGACAGGCTGAAGCAGGCGGTTATGTCCGACCTTGTTCTGCTGTCACTGTGCGGTATCAAGATAGTGCTTGTACACGGCGGCGGACCCGAAATAAACGCAATGCTGAAAAAGGTCGGCAAGGAGAGCAAGTTTGTAAACGGCCTTCGTTACACCGATGAAGAAACGATAAACATCGTTCAGATGGTGCTTTGCGGTAAGGTAAACAAGGATCTTGTCGATCTGCTTTACAGCCACAAGGGCAGAGCGGTAGGTCTTTGCGGTCTTGACGACCATATGATAGAGGCTGAACAGCTTGATCCGGATTTAGGTCTTGTAGGCGAGATTACTCAGGTAAACGTAAGCCTTATAAACGATGTTCTCGAAAAGGGCTATATCCCTGTAATTTCGACCGTTGCGGCAGGCAAGGACGGTACTGTTTACAATATCAATGCGGATACGGCGGCGGCAAGAATTGCGGCTGAGATGAAATCCGAAAACCTTATCCTTATGACAGATATAAAGGGACTTCTTGAGGATAAGGACGATGACAGCACGCTTATACATACTGTCGGAGTTTCAGAAGTGCCTTATCTCAAAAAGCAGGGCATAATCTCAGGCGGTATGATACCTAAGATAGATTGCTGTGTAGAGGCTGTCCGCAGAGGTGTAAAGAAAGCGAATATCATTGACGGCAGAATACCTCATTCAATACTTATAGAGCTGCTTACAAACGAGGGCGCAGGTACTATGATCATCTGAGGCACCGATGTAGGCGGAAAGGACAGATATGAATACTATAGACAAATTCAATTCTCATATAATGGGATCATACGGCAGGCTGAATGTTGTTCTTGACAAGGGCGAGGATGACAAGGCGATTGACGAAAACGGCAAGACGTATATAGATTTCGGCAGCGGTATCGGCACAAACTCGCTCGGTTACTGCAACAAGGAATGGGCTGACGCTGTGTGCGAACAGGTACGCAGTATACAGCATACCTCAAATTATTATTACACAAAGGTTCAGGCTGAGTTTGCCGAGAGATTATCGGAAGCGTCAGGAATGAAGAATATGTTCCTTTGCAACAGCGGTGCCGAGGCTAACGAATGTGCTATCAAGATAGCAAGAAAGTACAGCTTTGACAAATACGGCAAGGGCAGACATAATATAATCACCCTTGTAAATTCATTCCACGGCAGAACTCTCTGCACGCTGTCGGCTACGGGACAGGACGTGTTCCACAACTACTTCTTCCCGTTTGTTGACGGATTTATAAATGTTGAAGCAAACAATATAGAGGATCTTAAGGCAAAACTCGATGATACGGTATGTGCCGTAATGTTCGAATATATACAGGGCGAGGGCGGTGTTGTGCCGCTGGAGCAGAAGTTCGTTGACGCAATATTTGAGCTTTGTGCCGAGCGTGATGTGCTGACAATTTCGGACGAAGTACAGACGGGTGTCGGCAGAACGGGTAAATTCCTTGCAGGCGATAATTTTGGAAAGAAAGCCGATATAATAACGCTTGCAAAGGGCATAGCAGGCGGTATCCCGATGGGTGCGTGCCTCAGCGGCGACAAGTGCGCAGGTGTACTTACTCCGGGAACACACGGTTCGACATTCGGCGGAAATCCTATCGCTTGTGCAGGTGCAATTGAGGTGCTGAAGAAAGCGGCAGATCCGATATTCTTGTCACAGGTTGCGGATAAGGGAAGATATATAGCTGAAAAGCTGAAAGAGATACCCGAGGTCGAATCGGTTACGGGTATGGGTCTTATGATCGGCATAAAGCTAAAGACAAAGAATGCAAAGGATATACTGAATGCCGCTCTTGAACACGGACTTCTTATCCTTACCGCAAAGGAAAAGTTAAGACTTCTTCCTCCGCTCACTATCTCTTATGAGGATATTGACAAGGGAATTGAAATACTCGCAGAGCTTTTAAAATGAAATTAAAACTAAAACCGAAAGGAAAAAATTATGAAACATTTACTTAAGATGATGGATCTCAGCACAGAGGAGATCATTGAGATTCTCAATCTCGCAGATCAGCTCAAGTATGAGCTTAAGCACGGCATTCCCCACGATCATTTAAAGGGCAAGACGCTCGGTATGATCTTCCGCAAGGCTTCTACAAGAACCAGAGTTTCCTTTGAAACAGGTATGTATCAGCTCGGCGGCAATCCTCTTTACCTTTCAGCAAGCGATATGCAGATAGGAAGAGGCGAGCCTATACAGGATACCGCTAGAGTTTTATCACGCTACATTGACGGTATAATGATAAGAACATTCGATCAGGCTGAGGTTGAAAATCTTGCTGAATACGGCAATATCCCGATAATCAACGGCCTTACAGACCTTTCTCATCCTTGCCAGGTGCTTGCTGACCTTATGACAATCCGTGAGTACAAGGGTAAGCTTGACGGTCTTAAGATGTGCTACATAGGCGACGGCAACAACATGGCAAACTCGCTCATTGTCGGCGGCTTAAAGACAGGTATGAGCGTATCTGTTGCCTGCCCTGAGAACTACCACCCTGCCGCTACAACACTTGCGTTCGCTGAAAAGTATGACTGCTTCGAACTGACAGACGATCCTATAAAGGCCGCAAAGGACGCAGACGTTATCTTCACAGATGTATGGGCATCTATGGGTCAGGAAGGCGAAGCTGAAATCAGAAAGAAAGCATTCAAGGGCTTCCAGATAAACGATGAGGTTATGGCTGTCGCTAAGCCCGACGCTATGGTACAGCACTGTCTGCCCGCACACAGAGAAGAAGAAATTACAGCCAAGGTATTTGAAGAACACGCAAACGAAATCTTCGACGAGGCTGAAAACAGACTCCACGCACAGAAGGCAGTAATGGTACTGCTTATGGGCAATAAGGATTGATCCGGATAAACTTAAATATCCGATACGGAGCAACGCATTATGTTGCTCCGTATTCGTGTAATATGGGGGAATAGTCATGACTAATCTGCTTATAAAACTGTTTGTAAAGGATAGCAAAAACACAGCCGATCCCGCTGTCAGAAAGCGTTACGGGTATCTCGGAGCATTTACCGGTATCGTACTTAACATACTTTTGTTTCTCGGAAAGCTGATTGCAGGTATATTATCGGGCGGTATCTCAGTAATCGCTGACGCATTCAATAACCTTTCAGACGCAGGCTCATCAATAATGACCTTTGTCGGCTTTAAAATGGCAGGAATGCCTGCAGACAGCGAACACCCCTACGGTCACGGCAGAATGGAATACGTTTCGGGCATAATAATTTCTTTTATCATAATGATGATGGGCTTTGAGCTTGGTAAAAGCTCGGTCGAAAAAATTTTCTCGCCCGAAAAGTCGGAGTTCAGCATACTTGCCGTAGCGGTGCTTGGTGCGTCGCTTCTTGTGAAGCTGTGGATGGCACTGTTCAACACAAAGCTCGGTCGTAAAATCGACAGTGCCACAATGAAGGCTGCGGCGGCAGATTCGCTGTCAGACTGTATTTCTACATCGGTAGTAATCATCTGTATGTTCATACAGCTGTTCAGCGGCTTTGAGCTTGATTCATACGCAGGTATCGTTGTTGCGCTTTTTATCCTCTACACAGGATTCAACACATTCAAGGAAAGCCTCACTCCGCTGCTTGGTACAAAGCCTAAAAAGGAACTGGTGGAGGAGATTGAAAACACTGTAATGAGCTATGACGGAATAGTCGGCGTACACGATCTTATGGTGCATGATTACGGTGTAGGCAGAATGGTAATATCGCTCCACGCCGAAATAAGCAGTAAAACAGATATAATGCTTGCACACGAACTTATAGATCTTATAGAGGACGATCTCAGGGAAAAGTACAGATGCAGTGTTACGATACATATGGATCCTGTCGTTGTGGATGATAAGAAGGCGGACGAGGTGAAAAAGGTGGTTCTTGATATAATAAAAAATATCGACAGCAGCCTTACTATCCACGATTTCCGCATTACCGACGGGGTTTCAAGGATAAATGTAATTTTCGACCTGGTAACGCCTTTCGGCTTCAGATATAAGGACGGGGAACTTGCTCTTATGATAAAGAACGCAATTGCGGAAAAGGACGGCAGGCTCAATGCCGTAATCACCGTTGAACGTTCAATGTGCTGAATAATGCTTTTTAAACGCACAAAGTCACAAAAGACTTTGTGCGTTTATTTTAAGTTGACTTGACACGGATTTTGTGATAAAATAAAACTATACTATATTATGAGAGAGTGTTTGTATGAACGGCAATAACGGAAAATGCGGAAAACTGTTTGTTATAGAAGGGCTTGACGGCTGCGGCAAAAGCACACAGCTTGAGATGCTGAAAGCAAGCGCAGACAGCAATATCCGCTTCATCAGCTTTCCGAATTACAACAGTGCAAGCGGTGAGATAATCAAGGACTATCTCAGCGGTAAATTCTGCGAGGAAAACGGCAGAACGGGTGCATATACGGCCGGCAGTTTCTATGCGATAGACCGTTATATCAGCTACAAGACCGACTGGGAAAAGGATTATAAAGCGGGTAAGACCATAATAGCCGCAAGATACACCTCCTCAAATGCGATATATCAGATGGCAAAGCTGGAAAAGTCCCGATGGGACGAGTACCTTGAGTGGCTTGAGGACTATGAGTACGATAAATTCGCAATTCCACGTCCCGAAAGGATTATATTTCTGGATATGCCTGTAGAGGTGTCGCAAAAACTCCTTTCCGCACGTTACGGCGGAGATGAAGCAAAGAAGGATATTCACGAAAGCAACGTTGCTTTTCTGAAGGCCTGTCGGGAAACGGCACTATACACAGCCGACAAGAAGGGCTGGTATATACTGCCGTGCTCGGACGGTGAAAATCCTTACACTCCCGAAAAGATAAATAAAGAATTATCGGCGCTGATTTACGGCTGATAACAGGCAAAAGCAAGGTAATATAAAGTGTTGGAATTAAAGAAAATTGAACTCAGCGACAAGCAGTGGATAGATCCGCTTCTGAAGCTGTCTGATTTCAGAGGTTGTGAGTATAACTTCACAAATAACTTTGTGTGGAGCGGTGTTTACAACATTACTGTAGGACGTTTTCAGGATTTTTATGTATCAAAGCACGGAAACTGTTTCGTGTTTCCTGCAGGAAAAGGCGATACAGACGCACTGCTTTCAGAACTCAAAAATTACTGTGACAGTACGGGAATACCGTTTGAATTCTGCAGTATGGATATAAAGGACAAGCTGATGCTCGAACAGCGTTATCCCGGTATGTTCACCTTCGATACAAGCGAAGATCTGTATGACTATGTGTATCAGTCGCAGTCGCTTGCAACGCTCGGCGGAAAGAAGTTGCATTCAAAGCGTAATTATATCAACCGTTTCAAACAGCTTAACTGGAGCTTTGAGGATATTACGCCGGAGAATATTGACGAATGCAAGCAGATGAGCCTTGAATGGTGCATACGCAACGATTGCGATAAAAGCGAGGATAAATCGGAGGAAATGTGCGCTGTCGGAATAGGACTTGAGCATTTCTTCGACTTAGGTCTTGTAGGCGGTATACTGAGAGTCGATGGCAGGATACAGGCGTTTTCATACGGTGAACAGCAATGCAGTGATACGTTTGTGACCCACGTTGAAAAAGCGTTTACCGATTATGACGGAGCATATCCGATGATAAACTATATGATGGCAAACAGGTTCTGTAAGGGACTTGAATATATAAACAGGGAAGAGGATATGGGAGAGGAGAATCTCCGCAAGGCGAAGAAGTCTTATCACCCGTGTTTTATGGTTGAGAAGTTCAGTGCGGTTTATAATGCCGGGAAAGGACAATCAGAATGATATATGTATTTTTAGCGGACGGATTTGAAGAAACCGAGGCAATTGCCCCGATTGACATTTTAAAGAGATTCGGAAAAGAGGTAGTTACCGTCGGAATAGGCGGCGGTAAGATTACAGGCGCACACGGAATAACGGTTATTGCCGATATTACCGACAGTGATGTTATTATGACAGATAAGGTCGAGATGATAGTTCTTCCCGGCGGTATGCCCGGAACACTTAATCTTGAGAAAAGCCCCGTTGTACAGGCGGCTATAAAATTCTGCGCCGATAATAAGAAAGCGATAGGCGCTATCTGTGCCGCTCCCTCTATAATCGGAAAGCTGGGACTTCTGAAAGGCAAAAAGGCAACTTGTTTCCCCGGCTTTGAACAATTCCTTGAGGGTGCAATGTTCACGGGCGACCTTGTAAATATTGATGATAACATAGTTACCGCAAAGGGAGCAGGTGCGGCTGTAGAATTCGGACTTGCGCTCGGAGCATTACTCTGCGGTGAAGGAAAAGCAGAAAAGACAGCTAAGTCTTTACAGTGCAGATGAGCGTAAACGAGCAGAAAAAACAACTGAGAAAAGCCTTGCTCCAGAAGCGAAAACTGCTTTGTGACAGTGAAACGGCTGTTAAAAATGCCGCTATAACAGAGAATCTTTTGAGCCTTGAAAAGGTGCGGACGGCGGATATTATACTGCCGTTTGTTTCGACAGACGGCGAGGTAGATACGAGAGAATTCATAACGCAGTGCCTCAAAGCAGGAAAGAATGTTGCTGTGCCGAGATGTATAGACGGCAGTAATATGGAGTTTTGCGTGATAAATACGTTTGACGATCTCGAAAAAGGTATGTACGGAATTGACGAACCGAAAAAGAGCTGTGCTGTGATTGATGCCGCCTGTGCAGAAAACAGCGTGCTGATAGTTCCTGCACTATGCTTTAATGCTAAAGGCTTCAGACTCGGTTACGGCAAAGGCTATTATGACAGATTTATAAACGGTTACAAGGGCTATACTGTCGGAGTATGCTATGAAGAATTTCTGACGGAGGATATACCTGTCGATGATTACGACAGATGCGTTGATATAGTCATTACAGAAAAACGGAAAGGACAAAAATATGGAGAATAATCCTATGGATTTAACTCATAAGGATGAAAATACCGAAAGCACAGAAGAACGCACAATTATGATGGATTCGATAAAAGCGCTTCATACAGGCGAAGTGCGGAACGAAGATCCATCTTATGACGGCGGATACGAAAGCGTTCCGGACAGTGAAGAATCGCTTTCTGAGGACGGTGAGCCTGCGGAGGACGAGGTAACCGAAGAAGAATATCAGGAATATCTTGCGGCAAAAAAAGAACGCAACAAGAAAATCAAAGCGAAAAACCGCCACAGAAGAACGTTTTCACATATTCTCACAGGCGTTCTGCTGTCAGTTTTCATCATATCGATTTCTGCGTTTCTTGCTACATACATTGTAAAGTCGGCACTTGATTTTACGGGAATCGGAAAAACCTATTGCCAGGCCGAGATACATATAAACGAGGATTCGACAACAGATGAAATCGCTCAGGATCTTGCAAATCTCGGTATTATAAATATGCCGGATATGTTCAAGCTCTATACCAAAATTTTCGGCAAGGGCGATAAGTTCATAAAGGGTACTTTCACGGTTGACACAACAATGTCGTACAGTGCGCTTATTTCTGAGCTGCAGACAGTGTCTACTGTAAATCAGACGGTTTCAATACAGATAACCGAGGGTATGACTATTGATGAGATTGCTCAGATGATGGAGGATAACCGTGTCTGCCGTGCCGAAGATTTCATGGAGCAGTGCAAGACGCTCGGAGATACTTATAAATTCCAGAAACGTCTTGAGAATAAAAAGCTGAAGTATTATCAGATGGAAGGATATATATTCCCCGATACATACGAGTTCTATATTCTTCCTGCCCTTGAGGACAATAAGGAGCTTGATACAAGCGAGTATGCCGCAGATGCTCTTGATATTATATATCAGAACTTCAATAACAAGCTGACGGCACGTTACTATAACCGTATGAGCGAGCTTGGGCTTACGCTTGACGAAACCATAACGCTTGCTTCGATAGCACAGCGTGAGGCGGATACTACGACCAATATGGGCAATGTTGCATCGGTATTCTTCAACCGTATGGCTGATGCGGAAGCATTCCCGCATCTCGAATCAGACGTTACCGTACATTATGTTGATGAGCATATAAAACCGCATCTCACCTCATCGCAGTACGATCAGAAAATGTTTGACGCATATAACACCTATAAGTGTGACGGCATACCGATAGGACCTATCTGCAACCCCGGTCTTGACGCTATAAAGGCAGTGCTTTATGCGCCTGAAACAAGCTATTACTACTTCTGTGCTGATCCCGAAACAACAGAAATGTATTTTGCAGAAACTATTTCGGAGCATGAGGAGAATCTCCGCAAGTGCGGACTGGATCATGCGATAGCCGAATAATCAAACAATCAATATTCCGCCGCAGAGCTTTCTGCGGCGGAATGTCATAATAAGGTAAAAGAAAGGTTAAATTTATGTTAGAACTTTTATCGCCAGCGGGTGATCTTGAATGTCTTATGTCAGCCGTTGATTACGGTTGTGACGCTGTATATCTCGGAAGTACAATGTTCGGTATGAGAGCAGGTGCGGCAAAATTCGATCCCGAAACGCTGAGGAAGGGTGTTGAATACGCTCACGCAAAGGGTGTAAGAGTATATCTTACCTGCAATACCGTTCCGTCAAACGATGAGATAGAACTGCTCCCCGAATTTATAAAAACCGCATACGACTGCGGAATAGATGCCGCAATAGTAAGTGACATCGGCTGTATTGCTCTTATAAAGCGTACCGTTCCCGATCTTGAGATTCACGTTTCTACACAGGCAGGAGTAGTAAACTATGTAACTGCAAACGAACTGTACAAGATGGGCGCAAAGAGAGTAGTGCTTGCCCGTGAGGTAGATATTGAAAATATAAAGCGTATAAGGGATAACATACCTGAGGATATGGATATTGAAGTGTTCGTTCACGGGGCAATGTGCGTTTCATTTTCAGGAAGATGCCTGCTTTCCGCTTTTATGACAGGCAGAAACGCCAACAAGGGCGAATGCGCTCAGCCTTGTCGCTGGAAATATCACTTAGTGGAAGAAAAACGCCCCGGTGACTACTATGAGCTGTCTGAGGGCGATGGCGGCTCTTATATCCTTAACGCTAAGGATATGTGTATGATAGAGCATCTTAAGGAACTTAAGGATGCAGGCGTTACCAGCTTCAAGATTGAAGGCAGAGCAAAATCCGCATATTATACGGCAACGGTTACGAATGCCTACAGATCTGCGCTTGATGCGGTGAAAAACGGTGAACCGGTACCGAAGTGGGCGGTTGAAGAAGTTTACAAGGTAAGCCACAGACAGTATTGCACCGGCTTTTATTTCAACAAGGATGACGCAAACCAGTATTACGAGAACAGCGGCTACATCCGTGAGTGCGACTTTGTCGGAGTCGTTGACAGCTGTGAGAACGGCAGGGTGAATATCACGCAGAGAAACTATTTTACCGTTCACGATGACCTTGAAGTGCTGTCGCCCGGAAAGACGCCGGTAAAGCTGGATATTCCTTATCTGATAAATTCAAAGGGCGAACAGACAGAGATAGCAAACCGTGCGACAGAAAAGATGTACTTTGACTATCCCGTTTCTTTCCCTCCTCATTCGATAATAAGAAAACCGTTGAGCAAAAAGTAAACTACGGAGGTAACTATCATGCTGAAAGCTCCGCAAAACCTGTTCGCTACCGCTTATGACGGATCGGTGCGATCCGACTGGCAGACGGTAGAGGGTGCAGACGGCTATATATTGCAGTTCTATAATGCAGATGAACCGGAAAAGTGCATTAAAACACGCTATGCACAGAATAATTCAAAGCTGATACTTGGGTTTCGCAACGGCAGAAAGTATCTTGTACGGGTAAAAGCATTCAGCTATCGTGACGGGAAAGAGGTATACGGCGAACTGTCACAGCCGGCAGAATTTACGCCGATGTGCCATCACCTTAAAGCACAGAATGTAATCACGATGAACAAGGGCGAAACGTCACAGATAGTATGGGAATGCAGAAATAAAGTGCCTGCCGTTACTTTTGAATGTGATGACAGCGATGTGGCGACTGTAACAAAGGGTGGACAGGTTACCGCCGTTTCGGACGGTACGGCTGAGATAAAGCTGACGGCTGATGATGGTCAGACTTTTACTGCTAAGATAGTTGTCGGCAGGGATATGTCACGTTATCCGGCTACGGCAAGGATCATGCTCTGCGGCGATATAATGTGTTCGCTTGAGCATCAGCGGAAAGCCGCTTTGCGCTCGCTTGATTTTACAGGCACATTCGGAACGCTTAAAGATACGGTCAGCTCAGCCGATTATTCTGTAGCGGTGCTTGAAACCACCTGCTTTGACGGAGCGCCGTTTGAATATGAAAAGATACGCACAGACAGTGGAAGCCCAAATTGTAATTCGCCGTCCACATTCATAGACGCAGTGAAAAACTGCGGATTCAATGCACTGGTAACCGCTAATAATCATAACTGTGATACAGGGCTTGAAGGGCTTAACGCTACCGTACAACGTATCAGAAACAGCGGTATGGCAAATATCGGTACGCTTGACGATGAAACTCATATTGCCGACATAAACGGAATAAAGGTCGGATTTGTCGCAGTAAATTCAATATCAAACGGGCTTGAGAAAAATATACCGCCAGAAATTATCGGGAAATATGAGCCTGAGCATTTCAGACAGCTTGTTGAAACGCTTAAAAATGAAGGCGCAGAGTATATAATCGCATATCAGCACTGGGGTGTTATGAATTCCGTTACGGTTCGAAATTCTCAGATAAAGACGGCTGAATATATGGCACAGTGCGGTGTGGATCTTATTATCGGTTCTCATCCGCACGTTATGCAGAAGGTCTGTAAAATACACACATCCGATGGCAGAGAGGCGACGTGCTTCTATTCTCTGGGTAATCTTTTGTCATCTATGAAAGAACTTCGTGAAAACCGTGAGAGTGTAATTGTAAATCTGATTCTCACAAGGACCGAAAGCGGAGTAAAGTCCGATATATCGTGCATTCCGACTCTTTGTAAAGACACATCCGACGGATATACGGTAAGCGTTCTTGACGGGTTGCTGACGCAAACAGAACAGATTTCCGAAGATCGCATAAGAGATATACTCGGCAAGGAGGGTGTTATCCGAAAATACCCTAAATTCTTGCTTCAAGGCTCAGCCGTGCTGAGAAATATATTCCGTGACAGCGGCTTTTCTTATGACGATACCGCTCTTATTCTGTCGCCGTTATCGCTTGTAAGCAAAAAAAGTAATCTTTCGGGAAAAGCCGGCAGCCAAAGAAATAAAATTGATATAAATAAAAATTTCAAATCGTTTTTAGACGGCTCAGACAGCGATTATATCGTAATCGACCTTTATACTGCGGCGGCTGTTTCGTGCTACAAGTACGGCGACAGCTTCTATACGGCATCAAGCAGTTTTATTTCTTCCGATTTTTACAATTCCAATAAAGACAGGCTTGAAAAAATTTCTCCGCCTTTTGACGAAAAAACAGTAAAATCCGCACTTAAAGAATATGCGAAAATTGTCTTGTCAAAATATGATAAGGATAAAATCATATTAGTGCGGTTAAAATTCAGCAATATCTGCGTAAAAGAAAATCAGCTGAGAAACGGTAAAAACAAAAACTCACTGAATAAGCGATTGAGGCTGTATGAGGATTATCTGATTTCGCTTTTACAGCCGGTGGTTATTGATGTTTCCAGCAATTATTTTATGGCGTCAAAAAGTGACAATACGATGTCCTTTGAGCCGCTTTTCTACGATGATGTAAGAATCAAGCTGAACTCAGCGGTAAAACGTATCCGCAAGGATACATATTTTTCAGCACCGGAAATAAGGCTGCAGCTTATGCGTGTCATAAAATATTATGATAATATGACAGCAAGAGCCTATCAACCTGAACTGCTTGACAGAAATTATGTATCTGACAGAATTGCGGAGCTTACGTCAAAACAGTTTGTCGCTGAGAATTTCGAGTATTTTGTATATCTGCGAGAAAATGAGATCTGTACCTATGATGACGCAAAAATCCTGCTTTCCGCTAAAGCCGGTGCAGAAAGGCTTATCTCGGCAATCAAAGCGGCAGAGTGTATTGACGGAGATATTTGCGATTGCAGTTACGATGATATAAAGATCGTTTTCGATGAGAACTTCCTTATGAAAAAGCAATTATCCAGTAAACTTTCTGAGGTTTACAAATATACCGTTACAGATAACTGCGAACATATTTTCCTTATCAGAAACGACCGCAAATTGCTTGCAGACTACGAAGCACAGCACAAACCTGTATTGGTTGACATCTGGGGTAGCTGTATTTCCCGTGAATCCGTTAACCGTAATTCCTCAGGTATCTATGTCGATAAATACATTTTTAAGCAGCCCTTTTTGCTTGCAGACGATCCTGAAATGCCGTTTGACAAAGATTTGTCGGCTGATAAATTTTGCGGCAGTAAGTGGCGAAGGCGCACTGTCAAAGAGGCGTTTTTGCACGAAGGAAAACGCATTCTGTCTAGCAGTAATGCCGAATGGCTGATTGTTGATATGTACGACCTTATCTGCAATATGCGTAAGTTCGGCGATTCGCTTTTCGAGGTGGATGATTTCATACTTCGCACTGCTTTTTACAAGTCGATTTCCGATAAATGCGAAAGTACCTATTTATTTAACGAAAGAAGCCGTGAATATCTCGAAGAAGCGCTTGAAAACTTCTGCAAATTTGTCACTGAGCGCTATGGAAAAAACATCATTTTAATTAAAGCCGATCTTAAAGACCGTTATATTTCGCTTGACAATACGTTAGAAATGTTATCCGACAGCGATAACACATTCAAAACCAAAAAAGCATTTATAAACGGATTCGAAGAAGAATTCGCACGTCTTACTGATTGCTGTGTAATTGATATTTCTAAAAGGTTTTATGCCGATGACCGCTTTGCACTTGGCGGTGCGCATATCGTCCATTATGAAGATGAGTTCTACAGTCAATGCTGTAAGCATATAACGGCTTTCCTAGGCGGCACAGACAGCCGCTATACCGATAAGGTCGATGAGGAGTATATCGCTCTGAGAGATATGAAAATTTAATAAAGATCAGTTATCCCCGTACAGTTTAATGCTGTACGGGGATAGTTTTGTATATATGTCCGTTTTATTGGACAGTGGGCATGGTAAAATTTATAATGGTAAGGTGAATTCGCTTTTACGCAACGAGAGCCGCACAGACTTTCAAAATGAATTAATACGTTATAATAGGAAACAAGCAAATAAGCATCACTTATAAACAGCAAATAACTAGAAACGTTCAATAAATTCGACAAAATCTGTCAAGGATTTGCAAAGAATTTCTTTTTATTTCAAAAAAAGCGTTGAAATTTACATTTGTTGCTATTATACTGGAATAAGTGATATAATTCGACGGAGGATTGTTATGGATCATATTGCTCATATAAGAATTGAGAGTAATGAAAATAATGAAGTGCGTGTCGAGGAGAAGGTTACTGAGCATTCTAAAAATAGTATATAAGAATGTCGCCCTCTTCACGAGGGCGTGGATTGAAATGCAAGAAGCAAGACGAAAACACCGCACGATATGCGGTCGCCCTCTTCACGAGGGCGTGGATTGAAATTCCGAGCAGGTAATTGCACCTGCAATGCAGGCACGTCGCCCTCTTCACGAGGGCGTGGATTGAAATGAGAACGCTTTTATATTGGGGGTCATTCTGTACTCGTCGCCCTCTTCACGAGGGCGTGGATTGAAATTGCACCCGACACACAAGTATGCTTACGCTCTGACGTCGCCCTCTTCACGAGGGCGTGGATTGAAATACGAACACCTTGCGGAGCAGGACGAGAAGATAACGGTCGCCCTCTTCACGAGGGCGTGGATTGAAATAGCTTGGGCAGACTTTTTGCCCGATAATATCTTTGTCGCCCTCTTCACGAGGGCGTGGATTGAAATGTCAATTGCCGAGTATAACGCCGCTGTACAGCTGTCGCCCTCTTCACGAGGGCGTGGATTGAAATACAACCGCAAGCGTTACGCACTACAGCAGTAATGCGTCGCCCTCTTCACGAGGGCGTGGATTGAAATTGAGAAACGCTGTATCATACTTAGCGGATTGTTACGTCGCCCTCTTCACGAGGGCGTGGATTGAAATTCTTACGATACGCTTAAAGCCACGCTTTGCGTTGGTCGCCCTCTTCACGAGGGCGTGGATTGAAATGGCATCGTCAGTGCCATTGATTGCTACCCAACTAGTCGCCCTCTTCACGAGGGCGTGGATTGAAATTGAGGGTTGACCTTATCAGCCCATCCCAGCCCGAGTCGCCCTCTTCACGAGGGCGTGGATTGAAATCGTCAACTGCTGATACGATTTTACCATATGCAATGTCGCCCTCTTCACGAGGGCGTGGATTGAAATAACTGATGAGCCGATACCCCACTTGATAACATTACGTCGCCCTCTTCACGAGGGCGTGGATTGAAATGGCTTGTATGTAAGATTTTCCGTCTTTGTAATAAGTCGCCCTCTTCACGAGGGCGTGGATTGAAATGTAAGGATGTATGAAAAAAAGAAAGAAGGAAATGTCGCCCTCTTCACGAGGGCGTGGATTGAAATAAGGCAATCTGCCTTTCCTTCTTCCGTTTCAAGCGGTCGCCCTCTTCACGAGGGCGTGGATTGAAATTTTTTCCACCGTCTCAACACGCAGAGATGCACATACTCGTCGCCCTCTTCACGAGGGCGTGGATTGAAATTTTGCGTTTCGTTGCCCTGTTAGCACCGAGGTGGGTCGCCCTCTTCACGATGGCGTGGATTGAAATTCTCCCATAAGCGATAAAGACACTAAACAATAATGTCGCCCTCTTCACGAGGGCGTGGATTGAAATACAGAACTTTTAAACAAGAAAATTTTTATCACAGAGTCGCCCTCTTTACGAGGGCGTGGATTGAAATTCATCCAGGTGTGTATATATAGACATGGTAGTCGATAGTCGCCCTCTTTACGAGGGCGTGGATTGAAATATTTTGCTTTTGTACTTATCGTGCATTTCCTGCTGTCGCCCTCTTTACGAGGGCGTGGATTGAAATATTGAAAAAAGGTATTATGTGTACAACGTTAATGGATCGCCCTCTTTACGAGGGCGTGGATTGAAATCACTCAGCAACAGCAATGTAGCAACCGAGTTTTGTCGTCCTCTTTATGAGGGCGTGGATTGAAATGTCAAAATGTTGCAGGAAATAAGAATGCACCAAAAGGTCGCCCTCTTTACGAGGGCGTGGATTGAAATAATAGCAACAGAGTTGTTACAGAAAGACCTTGTGGGTCGCCCTCTTTACGAGGGCGTGGATTGAAATAGGTTTGTTTGGGTAACGTGAGGTATGGCAGGTTAGGTCGCCCTCTTTACGAGGGCGTGGATTGAAATACGCTCTGATCGGTGAGTTGTCAAAGCAGGCTAAGAGTCGCCCTCTTCACGAGGGCGTGGATTGAAATAATGAAAAAAGGTATTATGTATACAACGTTAATGGGTCGCCCTCTTTACGAGGGCGTGGATTGAAATAGCAGCAGTTAAGGACAGAATATAACAAGGGCGAGTCGCCCTCTTTACGAGGGCGTGAATCGAAATTTTCTGCCATGTCCGATGCGACTGTCACCGCAATTTTATTCAAAAGCAAGGCTTGAAGTTGATTATATTCTGTTTCACAAACCGTAATTCATATCGTTAGGAGATGAACAATATGGAAGAATTAAAAGAGCCTGTGAAAAACTCGGAATTGCATATAAACGCTCAAAACTACCCTGACGGTTGTTATGAAGAATTAGAAAAGCTAAAAAAAGAATATCAGTCACAATACGCCGATATTGAATCTAAGTATAAAGGTTTTCACGGACGAGATGACAGATCGGCAAAAGAGCTTATGGATTTAACTGTAGCTTTTCGTAAACGGATTAAAACCATAAGAGATAAATACAACGTTTAAGCACATTTTAGAGGGCGTTTCCGGCTGCCGAAATGATGATGCGACAAAACACAAATATTTTGTCAAAGCTTTTTATCGAATTTTTTCGCCGGCAATAAAAATGCTTCTAAAAGCAAGAAAACGTAAACGAAAAATCAGGATCGGAGTAAGTTATATGTTTGATTAAACGATTTGCAATGCACCTGATTCGGATATTTTTTAAGGCAATGCAAGGCTTTGGAGAAAAACATTCCGGACTTGAAAAAGAGCGAAATATTAATAGATATAGATGGCTCACAGGTCGCAGTCTATTTTAAAGACGGCAAAAAGGTGACGGTTCATAACAGTTATTATGTAGGTGCGGTTTATATTCAGTCAGAGTTCGATTTAACAACATTTTTTCCGACAAAAGAAAGAGGTGATAAGTAGTGAAACCATATATAGTTCAATTAGAAATCGATGACCGTAAATCCATTGTATATTGCAAGGATGGCACAATATACAAAGGACGATGCATCGGTGACTGTATCGTTACAAATGATGACGGTGAAGATGAAGATGGTGTTCGTTATCAAGATGATGATGGTACAACAGTACTTTTAATAGACGATGACATTGAATCCGTTAAATTTATAGATTAAGCACCCTTTCGAGGGCGTTTTTCTTATGGTAAAAATGAGATAAGGCTTACATATAAACGTTTAAACAGCACTTTCACGGTGCTGTTTTTTATATTAACCGTTTTACAGAAAAGCAAAACATTTTGGATGAAAAGCCCATAACATCGGCGCCTTGCAAACGCCGAAATAGGCGTTGACACAGAGCATTTGGGCGATATAATTCAGAGTGCGTATATGCAGACGATTTTCGATGTGACAAAGGGTGCGGATTATCGTGCGGCATTTGATTTAATCCCCGAAAGCCGTGTGAAAGCTATCCTGTCAACCAACTGGAGCGGTCAGATGTTCTCTGAGCGTGTCTGGGATAACACAAACGCACTTGCGGACGGGCTGAAGCACGATATGCTTGTGGGCATTATGGCAGGAAAGTCCGAACAGCACATGGCGGACGATATAATGAACCGTTGCGGTGTCGGCGCATTTGAGGCACGCAGGCTTGTCCGGACGGAAACCACCTGCGTTGCGAATATGGCGGAGCTGGACGGCTACAAGGAACTTGACATCGACGAATACGAGTTTTCCGCCTGCCTTGACAGCCGCACGAGCAATCTTTGCCGTGAGCTTGACGGTAAGGTGTTCAAGCGCAACAGTGCACAGGCAGGTGTAAATCTTCCGCCTATGCACCCGTTCTGCCGTTCTACAACGCTCCCTGTCCTGCCGAGCGAGGAGGATCTTGATAAGGAGCTTGCGGAACTGGGCGATGAGATAGGCGCAGATGTTGACTTTGACGAGTGGGAACGGAACTTACAGCAGGGCGAGGACGGCAAGTGGCGGTATGTTGCAGGAAGTGCGGGTAAACCGATGAGGTTTGCAGGGAATGGTGTTGATTATATGTCAAAATCATTCAGACCTGATTATTCTGATAGTACGCCTATTTCCTTTAGCACGTCCGATGGAATCAAAAATATTGAAGTGAAAAAAGTCACCAATAGCAAATTTGATATGGTAACAGATAACGCTAATCGCAGGAGTAAAGCAGTAAGGCTTGCAGAAAAGAATTTAAAAGCCGTTAAGAAAATGTTACCGGAAGGCTATGTAATGCCCAAAGTTGCTGTCGTAGATTTTGATAAGTGCGGTTTAAATGTTCAGGCAATAGGCGGGTACGATAAAGAAACAGGCATATTGTATCTGAACAGCAAATATAACACATCCGGTAAGATTTTAGACTTTGTAAATGAAAAAGCGGGGTATTTTGCTAATAATACAGAATTGGCTCCGATTTTGCATGAACTTGGGCATAAATATTATGAGGACTGCGTGAAATCCCTTGCAATTTCAGAAAATATGGAGTATAATAAAGCAAAGATAAGTATAGATGGAAAAATCTATGACTTTCTTCATAGCAATAATTTGGGAGATACGCTCAGTAAAGAAATAAGCGAATATGCTCAATTAGGATATGATTGTCACAATTACTCTGAGATTATCGCAGAATGTTTTTCGTTAAAGAATCTGAAAGATACATCAGAAAGCATATTAAAAGAATTAAGGAGATGATAGGTATGATGAGACATTTAACAGAGGAAGAAGTGCAACTTATGAATAAACTTCATAATGACAAAACTTTAACTGAAGAAGAAAAAGAAAATATTCGTCATAAACTTATAGAGATAGACAAAAGAGAAATCGGAGATACTCCGTTTTGTCATTGATGAACCGCCCACAGCAGTGAGCGGTTTTCTTATACCCGTGTGCAATTGATTGCACTTGACTTGAACACGAACTTTGCAAAAAACAGCCATTTTTGTGAAGTTCGGTGCAAAAACGAACCAAACTTAATAATTTTACCGCCCCTTTTGGAGCGGTATTTTTATACCCAAAATCAAAGAAAGCGAGGTAAAGCAATAGAACCCGAAACAGGAAGCACCGAGAACGGAAGAAGCGCCTGTTAAAGTTACCGATACCGAAAGCAAAAATCCTGTTCCGACAGATAAAGAGCCTAATATTCCTCAGCCGGATAATAACATTTCCGAGCCGGAAAATAACGTTTCTAAGCCGGAAAATAACGAAAACACAATGAATTTTGTACAGCCTGAGCCTATAAAGCCTGTTCAGAGCAACGAAGACACAGACGATACGCCGACTGCGGCTATGACTGATGAAGCCGATGAAGCCGTTGAAACTGCCGAAACGACAGAAAACGTACAGGAAACTGTAAAACAGCCTATTGAAACAGCGACAGACAGCGAAGAAGACGTACAGAATTTTACAGATGATACTGTTGACAATTCGGATGAAAGTGATATAATAGAGGAAGAAACAGTTTTCGAGCCATTGTCGGCAGATACTGTTGTCCCTGTATTGCGTGAAGATTCAAAGGAATGGATTAACCGTCTGTCCTCAGAAGAAGTCAGAGCAATCAAGAAGTACACGAAGAACAGCGGAGATCCCAAAGACGATAAGTTCTATGCAAGACTTAATTCAATGCTTCGTGGGGATATTCCCGAAGATGACACTTTGAAATATTATTCCGATGTTATATCGGGTGCGATAGCGAAGTTTGAGTTAAAGCACGACATTATCTGTTACCGATCTGTCAAACACAATCCTGTGGAAGGAATGAAGGTTGGCGATATATATGAGCCTAAGCAATTTATCAGTACAGCGGTTTCAATATCAGGTGTACTAAAAGGCGATTATTTTATTACGTTTTTAACTCCTAAGGGGAGTAAGGGTGCTTATATTGAACCGCTTAGTAAATATCCGAAGCAACGTGAATTGTTGTTTGATAAAAATTTGAAATATAAGATAATAGATATCAATGGAAGAAAAATAATTTTGGAGGTGATTAGATGAAAGACGAAATTCGCATTCCTGAAGGCTTAATTGAAAAAATTTATTCAGATATCGATGCCGCACTTGAATCTGGAGAAGATGACTGGGATGAAGAAACCCGAAAAGACTGGGAAGAAAAAATGAACTCATAAAACCGCCCACAGCAGTGAGCGGTTTTCTTATACCCGTGTGCAATCAATTGCACTTGACTTGAACACCAACTTCACAAAAACAGCCGTTTTTTGTGAAGTTCGGCGCAAAAACGAACCAAACTTAATAATTTTACCGCTCTTAAAAAGGGCGGTATTTTTATACCCAAAATCAAAGAAAGCGAGGTAAAGCAATGGAAACCGAAAAGAAAACTCCCGAAGAGGAGAAGAAGCCCACTCCCGCAGCGGAGCAGAAGGACGAGCCTAAGCCCGAAGAGAAGCCCGCCGAAAACAAGCAGACGGACGATAACGGCACGGCAGACAAGCCCGATGAGAGCAAGGCAGAGGACAAGAAGGACGATAAGCCCGAAGAAAAGGCGGATAAGCCCGAACCTGAGCCTGCGCCCGCCGTTCCCGATGCAAAGGACGAGGAGATTTTAAGGCTGAAAACAAGTATATCCGTTTTATAGGACAGATTCAACGGTATAATTTATATAGCTGATAACGATGGCATTAAACATATCCGCTAATTTGAATTCAACGGTTATGCTCTTACCCAATCGAGTTGACATAGGAAAGTGACGTGATATAATATATTTAATGAGACGATGAACCTATATTGTAATGCATCGCTGTAACATAGTGGACGATATTGCGTAAATGATAAGAATAAGAAACGGCACGAAAGGAAGTACTTGAATGTTTGACGGTAAAAAGGTTTGGCATTGTGAGGATTACGATTTTGATGAAGTGATAGATGCGGCTCTGGATATTGATTTTGAATACGAGGGACACGAATACACGATAAATTCTTGCTGTATTCCCGGAAAAGTATTGATAATCAGTATACCGGAGAATGAGATTATAAAGACGTTCGAGAGTAAAGAAGATTTTTATACCGGAAAATTGTTCGGCAAGAGTATGAAAGAAATTATAGATGATTCTGTTATAACTTGGATCAGTTGAAAAGTTGATACGGTATCAGATAGCACAATATTGCAAAATTTAAATAACAGTAAATAAGCGCTTTAGATATAGAGATACAAGGAGTGTTCAAAGGGATTTCTTATGGATAATTTGCTTTTATCAGCAAAAAAACAGGAAGCTTTACAATAATGAAGAAAATTTGAAACATACGAAAAGAAATAAATCTATATTAAAGTATTAATAATGAAACGTGAGGCAGAGATGGTAAATTTAGTATTTTCCGATAGTGCGAATGGCATACTGATGCATAAAAGGGAGCTGTTCAGAATAGATAAGAATTCATTATGCAGTATTGAACTATATCTTCACGGCGGAGATATCAGCCTGCCGTTTGATGTGAAGAAACGCAAAGATTTTTATGAAACCGGTTACTGTAAAAGGTACTGTTGTACAGTCCAAAGACAGATAAATAAATTCAGTAAAATGCTTAAAAGCGACGGTGAAATATGTATATGGTTCAGTCGTAAGTGTGTAGATGAATATCTTGGTATGCTCTGGACAGTTTACAATTATAAGAATTATGCCAAAAACATATTTTTGTGTGATTGCACAGAGCTTGTAAATGCTATAGCATATTTTTCTGATATTGAAATTCAGACATCGCCGCTTAAAAATAGATATAAGCTCACATATAATGATATTGAACAAATATCGGAATATTGGGAGAGGCTTTGCAATGAGAATACCGGACTGCGAATCCTCGAAAGCGGCAATCCGGTATCTAAGCCTGTAAACTATTTTGACCGGCAGATTTTCGAGATAGCAGGGAACAGATTTATAGATGCTATGCAGTTGATGGGTATAATGTTAGGCCGTGAAGAATCGGCATTTATGTTGGAATTTCTCACAAACAGGCTGTATTACCTTGTCAAACAGAATGAATTTACGGTTGTACAGTATGGGTATATCGGTAGAATAAAATCTTTTGGATTTTCTATAATCAAAAGAACAAATCCCATATATCCAAAAGCGAAGCCGGAAGTGCTTTTTACAGGGCAACTAAAAAGAATATGCCTTGAATCGTATAATGATCCGTCTGCACTTAAAAAGGAAAACAACCGTGTTCTTCAGAAGCTCGTGATAACGAATAACGGTAAAGTACGCATTTATGAATATGTTATTATTGAGATAACAGCAGAGGATATATACAGAAAAAACATAGAACCGTTGAGACGCGTGGATATTAAAACCGATAAAGAAAAAACGGATAAAATTATTAAATGCTTCGAGCAATGTTTTTCCGGTAATTACACTTTACATAAAGTAGCCGGCTACGGCAAATGGAATCTCAGACTTACGAACAGTGAAGGTAAGATTACAACTATAGGAGGTCCGCTTATTAATGAATTTGATACACAATGTGGCGATTTGTCTGAGGTTGTTAGGACGCTTCTTGGTCGTGATGATTTATTTATGTTTGATAAAAACCGCAAGCAGTTTGATAAAAGAAAAAAGATAGATAGATGGAAAAGATGAGAATAGGTTGCATCTTCTGCATAATGAAGATGTAGATAAAGCTGTAGTGAAAGAGTTCTTGAAGCTTTTTCAAAAGCCGGCATTGAAAGTTTGTAGGAGGTGTTCTTATGAAAAAGAATAATTTTGGAAGTCTTGATACAAAAGATGAAAAGGAAATCAGAGAAATGGAAGAAGCGTTAAAGAAAAAGTATGATCTTACAAAAGAAAAATGCTTATTACCGGAAGAACTTTAACAGTTGCAGAAAAACGATATATAGTAAAACTTGCCAAAGACAGTTATCCTGAGATTAAGTGAAAGAAAGGTGGATATATAAATGGAAAGCGGTTATGAAATCATAAAACGACTAAGAAAAGGCGAAATAATCAAGTGCGCAGATTGCAAAAAAGAATATTATACCACTAATGCAGAAGATATTTCGATTGCTCGTGAATTTCGATGCAATAAATGCAATAGTGTGTTAAGAATATCACCAAACATTATGGTTGAGTGATTGCACTTGTTTTTTACGGCTCTATAATGAATGTTGGGGAAACCAAGAGCCAAGCATAAAAATAAAATAAAGAATTAACCCTTAACATTGAATATATGAATCGACCTGGTGTTATTCAAGAGGTGTTGGATATTTGGAATAAAAAGGGCTCATTCCCGAAGATTATAATAACATCACTTAATTGCACAGCATGAATATGGTGCATAATTGCTTTCAGCAAAATTTTTATCGCCAAAACAAGAAAAGTTGAAAAATGCTATACTCGGTATTATGAAGAAAGGATTATAATATGTTAAAAGAACGTAAATGCCTTATATGCAAGTATTTAATACGGGATTATGACGTTTTTAATCATAGATGTAAAGCGTATCCGAAAGGCATACCCGATGATATTTTTGATGATAACAGTGCTAACAAAGACTGCAAGTCTCAAATTTGTAATTTTGAGTATAAACCTGATATCGATTAACCTCCAACAGCAGTCAAGACCGTTTACAGGATAATTACAGGAGGTGTATGATATGCAGGAAATGCCGATTGAAATTGCTGAGTGGACTGAAATTAGAAAAGGTACTGGCAGACGCTTTTTAAAAGACGATGCACCCGAAGATATACGCCGTGCGGCGATAGAATGGGAACGAGATTTCAACCGCAAAACAGCAAGAAGACGAATAGTTAATATTGATATTTGGCCTAACCGCCCACAGCAGTGAGCGGTTTTCTTATACCCGTGTGCAATTGATTGCACTTGACTTGAACACGAACTTTGCAAAAAACAGCCATTTTTGTGAAGTTCGGTGCAAAAACGAACCAAACTTAATAATTTTACCGCCCCTTTTGGAGCGGTATTTTTATACCCAAAATCAAAGAAAGCGAGGTAAAGCAATAGAACCCGAAACAGGAAGCACCGAGAACGGAAGAAGCGCCTGTTAAAGTTACCGATACCGAAAGCAAAAATCCTGTTCCGACAGATAAAGAGCCTAATATTCCTCAGCCGGATAATAACATTTCCGAGCCGGAAAATAACGTTTCTAAGCCGGAAAATAACGAAAACACAATGAATTTTGTACAGCCTGAGCCTATAAAGCCTGTTCAGAGCAACGAAGACACAGACGATACGCCGACTGCGGCTATGACTGATGAAGCCGATGAAGCCGTTGAAACTGCCGAAACGACAGAAAACGTACAGGAAACTGTAAAACAGCCTATTGAAACAGCGACAGACAGCGAAGAAGACGTACAGAATTTTACAGATGATACTGTTGACAATTCGGATGAAAGTGATATAATAGAGGAAGAAACAGTTTTCGAGCCATTGTCGGCAGATACTGTTGTCCCTGTATTGCGTGAAGATTCAAAGGAATGGATTAACCGTCTGTCCTCAGAAGAAGTCAGAGCAATCAAGAAGTACACGAAGAACAGCGGAGATCCCAAAGACGATAAGTTCTATGCAAGACTTAATTCAATGCTTCGTGGGGATATTCCCGAAGATGACACTTTGAAATATTATTCCGATGTTATATCGGGTGCGATAGCGAAGTTTGAGTTAAAGCACGACATTATCTGTTACCGATCTGTCAAACACAATCCTGTGGAAGGAATGAAGGTTGGCGATATATATGAGCCTAAGCAATTTATCAGTACAGCGGTTTCAATATCAGGTGTACTAAAAGGCGATTATTTTATTACGTTTTTAACTCCTAAGGGGAGTAAGGGTGCTTATATTGAACCGCTTAGTAAATATCCGAAGCAACGTGAATTGTTGTTTGATAAAAATTTGAAATATAAGATAATAGATATCAATGGAAGAAAAATAATTTTGGAGGTGATTAGATGAAAGACGAAATTCGCATTCCTGAAGGCTTAATTGAAAAAATTTATTCAGATATCGATGCCGCACTTGAATCTGGAGAAGATGACTGGGATGAAGAAACCCGAAAAGACTGGGAAGAAAAAATGAACTCATAAAACCGCCCACAGCAGTGAGCGGTTTTCTTATACCCGTGTGCAATCAATTGCACTTGACTTGAACACCAACTTCACAAAAACAGCCGTTTTTTGTGAAGTTCGGCGCAAAAACGAACCAAACTTAATAATTTTACCGCTCTTAAAAAGGGCGGTATTTTTATACCCAAAATCAAAGAAAGCGAGGTAAAGCAATGGAAACCGAAAAGAAAACTCCCGAAGAGGAGAAGAAGCCCACTCCCGCAGCGGAGTTTGATACGGCTCTGTCGGGGGATTTTTTTGTTGGATTTCATAGATAGTTAGTTTCCTAACTTGACATGCATTTTGACATGCATACTACAGTAAATTTCAGCGAATTTCAGTAAAATTTACAACTTGATAATAATTACTGAAAATACAAGAAAACCGCTTAAGCATTGCGCTTAAGCGGTTGTTATTATGGTCGAGGTGACAAGATTTGAACTTGCGACCTCTGCGTCCCGAACGCAGCGCTCTACCAAACTGAGCCACACCTCGATGTTATCCCTCTTTTTCAAGAGGGAAGAGTATTCAATTAATATTCTACGCCGTAAGTGCTGCGGTACTGCTTCATAGCGTCAAGGTACTGCTTACCCTCGATAACGCCGTTCTCAATGGCACTGATTATGTCATTGATATTAACGATCGAGTAAACCTTTACGCCGAAATCCTTGTCGGCAGACTGTACTGCGCTTAAATCGCTGTCAAGTGCTTTTTCCATACGGTCAACTGTTATTACCATTGCCGTTATATTTACATCAGCCGCACCCTTGAGCTTGGGAAGAACCTCTCTGAGAGCCTTGCCCGATGTCATTACATCTTCAATGATAACTACCTTATCACCGTCGGCAAGCTGCTTTCCTACAAACATACCGCCTTCGCCGTGATCCTTGACTTCTTTTCTGTCAAAGCAGTAGCTTGCATCAACACCGAACTTGTTGAACAGAGCCACACAAGCGCTTACCGAAAGGGGAATGCCCTTGTAGGCAGGTCCGAACAATACATCGGCTTCAATGCCGTTGTCGTGGATGCACTCTGCATAGAACTCACCGAGCTTCGCAAGCTGTGCGCCGGTCTTGTAGTTGCCTGTGTTTATAAAGTAAGGAGCTTTTCTGCCACTCTTGAGTGTGAACTCGCCGAATGTAAGAACTCCGCTGTCAACCATGAATTTAATAAAGCTCTCTTTATACGTCATATTGTTCTCCTTCTCGGCAGTTACTCCAAAACTTAACGCTATATATTATAGCATATCAATTTTGCCTTGTCAAGCCTTTCCGGTAAAATCATCAAAAGTGAGTTTTTTAAGCTCGTCACATACTATATCGGAAATTCTGGCAAACGCTATGCGATAATTGCAGGGAAGACCGTTTTCGGCACGATTGCAGTTATAATGCCCGTCAAGGCAACGGCTGAACATATATGTACCCTCTACCGCTTCGACCACGTCATACAGCGATAATTCAGATGGCGACCTGCCAAGCTCATATCCGCCCTTAGTGCCTTTGTACGAGTTTACTATACCGGCATTTCCCAGCTTCCGCAGAATCTTCATAGCAAATGTCTGCGGCACATAGGTCTTTTCGGAAATCGCTTTTGCATCGAATCTGCCGTCATTCTTTACCATAAAATCAACTATCCTGATAGCATAGTCGGTTTCCAGAGTAATGTGCATTTCTTACTCCTTATCAGTCCAGAAAATCCTTCAGCTTCTTGCTTCTCGAAGGGTGTCTCAGCTTTCTTAAAGCCTTTGCTTCTATCTGTCTGATACGCTCTCTTGTAACGTCAAATTCTTTACCTACTTCTTCAAGAGTTCTCGGTCTGCCGTCTTCAAGACCGAATCTCAGACGAAGCACCTTTTCTTCACGGGGAGTAAGCGTACCGAGAATTTCGCTAAGCTGTTCCTTGAGAAGCGTTCTTGATGCCGCTTCTGCGGGTGCGGGTGCATCCTCATCGGGAATAAAGTCGCCTAAGTGGCTGTCTTCTTCTTCACCGATAGGGGTTTCAAGTGAAACGGGATCCTGAGAGATTCTGAGTATTTCTCTTACTCTGTCAACCGTGATTCCGAGTCTGTCCGCAATTTCCTGAGGTGTAGGCTCGTGACCGTTTTCGTGCAGAAGCTGGCTTGAAACCTTCTTTACCTTTGTTATGGTTTCAACCATATGAACGGGGATTCTGATAGTTCTTGCCTGATCTGCAATAGAACGTGTGATTGCCTGTCTTATCCACCATGTAGCGTAGGTCGAGAACTTGTATCCCTTTGTGTAATCAAACTTTTCAACTGCCTTTATAAGTCCGAGATTACCCTCCTGAATAAGATCGAGGAACTGCATACCTCTGCCGACATATCTTTTTGCGATGCTTACAACAAGTCGCAGGTTTGCTTCGCTCAGACGCTTTCTTGCGTACTTGTCGCCCTGTGCCATACGGGTGGCAAGTTCAATTTCTTCTTCCGCTGTCAGCAGAGGCACTCTGCCTATCTCCTTGAGATAGATTTTAACAGGGTCGTCTATAGCGATGCCTTCAGATGAAAGAGAAGACTCGAAATCGTCGCTGTCGGTAAAGTCGAGCGCACTGTCAAGGTCTTCATCCGCAGAGAAGTCATCGACGATCTCGATATTGCTGCTTTCAAAATCGTCATAGAGCTTGTTGATTTCATCGGCATCAAAGTCAAGCTCCTCAAGCACATCGGTTATCTCCTTTGTTGTGAGCTTACCGTTCTGCTTACCGTGATTAATGAGTTCGTTTATTTTGCTGTCTGCCATATTTATCGTTCCTTTCAAAACCTTCCGGTCATGATTTATTGTTTTTTATTTTGTCAGCGAATTGCCTGAGTTCGTCCTCCGACATATCCGCAACACTTTTTGTTTGCTTCTTTTCTCTGTATTTTATCAGCACATTCAGATAATCGTTCAGCCGTTCAACGCTGAATGGCAAATTATTGTTTTCGTGTATCAGCTTGTATATTGACGCAACTTCCTCCGCAGAATATCTATCGGCAAGCATTGAAACGTCATTTGAAAGTCCGCAGGAAATCATTGCCGTGAGATCGATAAACAGCCGTTTGTTGAACTCCGTAACAAAATCATCGGAGCTTATTTTATCGGTTATTTTTTTCAGAGCGTCGGGCGAGCGGAACAGATATGCTATGATACCCCGTTCCGCCTGAGTTTCGGCAGGATAGCGTGACGCTTCCGGATTGATCTTATCTCTGTTTACCGAGCCGTTAAGTATCGCACGGCGATTATCCTTTTCCCGTGTTTTGTTTCTCTTTGAGATAATCTGATTTACAGCTATGTCTACATTTGCACGGTTGACATCGCATTCCTGTGCTATAGTCGAAATGTACACGGCACGGTCGATGGGGCTGTTTATATTTGCAATAAAGCCTACCGCTTTTTTAAGATATTCCGATTTTCCGCCGGGTGCGGAAAGGTCTATCTCTGAGCGTATTTTTTTAAGCTCGTAATCCATTCCCGACTGACTGCCGTCAATCAGAAGCTGAAACGCCTCTTTGCCGAATTTTTTGATATATTCGTCGGGGTCTTTTGCACCCTGCATTGTCAGCACGTTTGCAGAAATTCCTACCTTGTCAAGAATATTCATCGCTCTTGCGGTGGCTTTTTGTCCTGCGGCATCGCTGTCATACGCAAGAATGACCTTTTTGAAGCCTAGATTCGCAATGTTCCTTGCGTGAGAATCCGTTATGGCCGTACCGCAGGTCGCAACGGCGTTTTTAAAGCCCGCCTGATACATTGAAATGACATCAAGGTTTCCCTCACACATTATCAGAACGCTTTCGCCCGCATTTTTTGCGTGGTTAAGGCTGTACAGGAATGTACTTTTATTATATACCGCAGTCGCCTTTGTATTAAGGTACTTTCTGTTATCTTCGCCGCCGATGACACGGCCGGAAAAACCGACTATATTGCCTCTGACATCAATAAACGGAAACATTACCCTGTACTTGAAAAAGTCAAAATAATTACCGCTTTTTGATGATTTTGAAAGCAGTGACGCTTCTTCCATCTCGGAATCGCTGTATCCGAGCGAATTCATATGTTTTTTCAGCGAATCCCATGTATCGGGAGCATAGCCAAGACCGTATGTTCTTATCGTGTGGTCTGTTAGACCTCTGCCGTATAAGTAATCAAGGCCTTCCTTGCCGGCAGGGGAGTACAGATATTTATGAAAGAACCTTCCTGCCTCACGGTTCATTTCATAAGCCCTTGTACGCCTTTTTATGCCGTTGTCGCCTTCCTCATCAGGCATTGCTATACCTGCACGCTGAGCTAAAAATTTCACACTTTCCATATAGTCGAGATGCTCATAGAGCCGTATGAAATTTATAACATCGCCTGCCGCTCCGCAGCCGAAGCAGTAAAAGCTCTGCGTGGCCATATATATATGACAGGACGGTGTTTTTTCCGAGTGGAAAGGGCAGTTGCAGACATAATCCGTACCCGATTTTTTCAGTGGTACATACGATGAGATCACATCGTATATATCGTTGCTTTCTTTGATATTTAAAAGAAAGTCTTCCGATAAACGCATCGTTATTCCTTTCTTTGAAAACTGTTAATAAGACCAGCTTTTCGGAATGCAAAGCTCCTTGAAGTAGTCAACCGCAAAGTCGTCCGTCATTCCGCTTATAAAGTCGCATACCGCACGTTCAAGCCCGTATTCTTTAGCGAAGCCGACATAAAGCTCCGGCATTTTCTCCGGGGAACCGATGAAATACTTATACAGATATTCAACTATGTGGCAGGCCTTTCCTTTTTCGGCATTCGTACTTGGTGCGAAATAAACCTTGTCGAACATGAATTTCCTCAGCTCGTCATGTGCCTGTCTTGTAGCTTCATCATATTGTATAAGATCTGTGCTGTTTGCGATTATTGATTTTATCAGAGTGGTTATTCTCTCACTTTTGCTTTTGCCAAGCACCTCTATAGGTCCTTTCGGCAAATCCTCCTGTCTGAGAACACCGCCTCTTATCGCATCCTCAATGTCGTGATTTATGTACGCTATCTTGTCGCTGAATTTTACGACCTGACCTTCAAGCGTTTTAGCGGTGGCGTTGGTGTGACACAGGATGCCGTCAATCACTTCGCTTGTAAGATTAAGTCCCTGACCGTTCTTTTCAATCACCTCGACCACTCGCTTGCTCTGCTCGTAATGCTTGAAATGATCGGGAACAAGCTGATCCAGCGTTCTCTCGCCGTCATGTCCGAATGGAGTATGCCCAAGATCGTGACCGAGCGCTATAGCTTCCGTAAGATCTTCGTTTAGTCTTAACGCTCTTGCTATCGTTCTGGCAATCTGCGATACCTCAAGGGTATGCGTAAGACGTGTTCGGTAGTGGTCTGATTTCGGTATCAGAAAAACCTGCGTCTTGTGCTTGAGCCGTCTGAAAGAATTGCAGTGGATTATTCTGTCACGATCCCTTTGAAATTCCGTGCGTATATCACACGGCGGCTCATACACCTTTCTGCCCTTTGTAGCTGTGCTTTTGCAGGCGTAGGGCGAAAGCGTCAGATTTTCAATTTCTTCGGTTACCGTGCGTGGTGATTTACCGTTATTTGAGTCCAAATATCACACGACCTTTCCGTCAACGACAAATCGAAGATGAGCAACCTTCCGGCTGTTCATCTTCCGAAGTAATATACTTTAAAATATGAAAAAAGTCCTTTATTTTTTTATTTTTGTTTAAAATTCGACATATCCGCTTTTCAGCTTCTCTATTTTGACCTTGCCGTTGCACCTGTCGATAAGCTTTGCCGTAAGACTTTCTGTAAGCTCGGTTTTTACGTCGGCATATATACATACGTTGTCAGTAAATTCTGTGTCACGGATAATTGACTCAAATTCAGGTAACACAGAATTGACTATACCATACATAGTATAGTCACAGCTTATTTTAAGGCTGTCCGCTACCTCCATATTTACAATTTCGGCATTTGCAAGAGCCATTGATGCGCCTTTTGAGTAAGCGTGGACCAGCCCTCCCGTACCGAGCAGAATCCCTCCGAAATAACGGGTCACAACGCATACGACATCTGTTATACCGTTTTTGGAAAGAACGTCATAAATGGGCATACCCGCAGTACCGCCCGGCTCGCCGTCATCGCTGTGTCTGCCTGTGTTATTGTTGCGAAGAATATAGGCATAGCAGTTGTGTGTGGCTTTTCTGTGCATCGCTCTTATTTCGTTTATGAAGCCTATCGCTTCTTCCTCTGTTCCGGCAGGCGAAATGTATCCGATAAATTCGGATTTTTTCTCGGTAAAAGACGCTTCAGTGCGGTTTCTTATCGTTTTGTAGCTCAATATGCGCCTCTGTCAGTTTTTGTTGTCTTTAAGCGACGCTCTTGTCTTTCTTACATCGGTAAGGTTCGAGGTGAGAAGTTCGTCAACTCTGCTGAGCATACTTTCAACATATTTGTTGGTCGCACTTTTGATCTCTTTGGATTTTGTCTGCGCCGAGGTGAGTATTTCGTGAGCCCTGTTCTGCGCCTGCTTTGTGATAACTTCCTCGGATACCATAGCTTTCGCTTTTTCTTCGGCTTTTCTGATTATGCTTTCGGCTTCTGCCTTAGCATCGTTAATAATCACTCTGCGGTCGTTCACAAGTGCCTGTGCCTGTTTTATTTCGCCGGGGAGGTTCAGTCTTACCTGTTCGATAAGATCTCTGAACTGCTCAACGTCAATAAGGGATTTACCTCTTGTCAGAGGAACGCTCTTTGATTTGTCAAGCTCAATGTCCATTGCCTCAAGAATTTCTTCAATGCTCATTTTAATACCATCCTTTCAAACATCCGATTTATTTTTACGAAATATAATTCGTCAGTATCTTTTCAGCCTTTCGTTTATTCTGTCAAGTATGCACTCCGGAACGAAATCGCTTATATCTCCGCCGAACATCGCTATCTGCTTTACCATACTCGACGACAGATAGGTATATTCGCTTTTTGAAGTCAGGAATATCGTTTCGGCTTTGTAGCACAGCTTTCTGTTTGCCTGTGCCATCTGGAATTCATATTCGAAGTCAGAAATAGCACGAAGACCCTTTACGATAACGTCTGCGTTATGCTCGTTGAAATAGTCTATGAGAAGTCCTTCGTTGCTGTCGACTTCGACATTTCCTATGCCTTCTGCCACAACGCTTTCACGCAGGAACTGTTTTCTTTCATCTATTGTAAAGCTGCACGGCTTGAGCGGATTTACCGACACAAGCACGATTACTTTATCAAACAGCTTTGACGCTCTTGAAATAATCTCAAGATGACCGTATGTCACAGGGTCAAAGCTACCGGGATATATAGCTGTTTTCATATTTTATTCCTCGTCTTCCGTCTGTGGTTTTCTGTAGAATGTAAGTGCGGTTTTGCCGTATTTTTTTGATTTTGTAATGACAAATCCGTTTATTTCTTCGGGTAATCTGCAGCCCGGTTCATGCTCGCATATTATTACGCCCGTATCCTTCATTTTCTCGGTAAGAGCCGGCAGAGAACGCTGTATAAGGCTTTTCTCATACGGTGGGTCGAGCAGGGCAATGTCGAATTTCTCTCCTGTGGTTCTTAAGAATGCGGAGTTCGGCATATTGACGATCTCGCATCGGCTTTCAAAGCCGACGTGGGCTACATTCTGCTTTATGAATTTTATCGAATTCTGACTGCTGTCCACAAGATACGCTTTTTTAGCGCCCCTGCTTACAGCCTCTATCCCAAGCTGACCGGAGCCTGAAAATAAATCAAGCACAACGCTTCCTTCTGTTTCAAACTGTATAGCGCTGAATATTGCCTCTTTTACGCTGTCCTTTGTGGGACGCACATCAAGTCCTTCGGGTGCAATCAGCTTTCTGCCTCTTGCCGTTCCTGTGATTACTCTCATCTTATTTCCTTTCCTTTGTCAATCAAAAATTCTCTTTAATAAAATCGTATATTTCTATTGCTTTTTCTTCTTTAACTTTAGCTACAGATGCAATCTCATCGGGAGATGCATCCTTGAGTGCCTGCTTTGTCTTGAAATGCTTTATCAGAGCGAGCGCCTTTGCTTCTCCTATGCCTTTGATTTTTGTAAGCTCCAGTTCATAAGTTTTTTTCTTATGCGTCTGTTGCTGGAATGAAAGCGAGAAGCGGTGAACCTCGTCCTGAATGTTTGTCATCAGCGAAAACAGCTTCCTGTTGGCGTTTATCTGTATTTCCTCTCCCTGCGCCGCAATCGCTCTTGTGCGGTGCTTATCGTCCTTTACAAGTCCGTATAGCGGTATTGAAACATTCATACTGTCAAGTACCTGCTGTACAGCGTGTACATGACCTTTTCCGCCGTCCAGAAGAATAAGGTCGGGCAGCGGCGCAAAGCTCTCGTCACCGTCAAGATAACGCTGTATGCGTCTTTGCAATACCTCCTGCATACACGCATAGTCGTTCTGACCTATCACGTTCTTTATTGTGAATTTCCTGTAGCCTGCCTTATACGGTCTGCCGTTGCGGTACACTATCATACCGCCGACCCTGCTGTCCTCTCCGAGATTTGATATATCGTAGCTTTCGATAACTGTCGGTATCTTAGGAAGACCCAGCAGCTTTGCAAGATCCTCCAGTGCGTTTATTTCCTTTACCGTCCTGCCGACCTTCATCGAAAGGTACTCGGAGGCGTTCTGCTTTGCTAAAAGCACCCTTGACAACCCTTCGCCCCGCTGAGCCACCGTGACGGTAACTTTGTGTCCGCAAAGATCGGAGAAGTATTCTTCGAGGATCGCACTGTCCTCCATTTCCTTGTCTATATAAATCTGCTTCGGAATCGCATCTGTCCTTGCGCTGTAGTATTCGACCAGAAAATCCGAACGCATCTGACCGGGGTCGTATTCGTCACCGATGAAGAAATTCATCTTGTCGGTTATTCTTCCGCCACGGTAGCACATAACAGCAATACTTGCAAGTTCAACGTTCTGAGCCAGTGCGACAACGTCAAAATCGTATGTCTTGTCGGAGAATATGTCCTGACCGTCCTTCATTTTCTCGATTGCGTTGATACGGTCACGGAGCTTTGCGGCTTTCTCAAACTCAAGATTCTCCGATGCTTCGTACATCTGCTCGGTAAGACGTTCAACGCTCGCCTTACTGCCGTTTTGCATATACTCTATAGCAGAGTGTATAAGGCTGTTGTATTCGTCCTGCTTTATCTTGCCGGTACAAACGCCCATACATCTTTTTATATGGTAATTAAGGCACGGACGCTCTTTTCTGAAATCTCTCGGAAAGACCTTGTGGCAGGACGGGAACATAAAGATCCTGTTGACCTCATCGACCGCCTGTTTTGCGGTAAATCCGCTCGTGAACGGGCCGAGATACTCCGCATTCTTATCGTTGCAGTTAAGCGCATAAGAAATTCTCGGATATGGCTCTTTGGTGATTTTTATATAATTATAGCCCTTATCGTCCTTTAGCAGTATATTATATTTGGGGTTGTACTGCTTTATCAGACTGCATTCAAGAACAAGTGCGTCAAGCTCGCTCGGTGTGACGATGAAGTCGAAATCATAGATATTTTCGACCAGCTTCCTAGTCTTTGCGTTATGGCTCTCAAGCGCATGAAAATACGTTGTTACACGGTTCTTCAGGGCTTTTGCCTTACCGACGTAGATTATCCTGCCCGTCTTGTCTTTCATGAGATAGACACCGGGGGACAGCGACAGCTTATTTGATTTATCTCTTAAAAAGCCAAGTCTATCGTTCAATGGTCACACACTCCGGAAAATCAGATAAATTATCCATATAGATATTTATATTGTATCATTTTTTATGTCCGATTACAAGTAGTTTTTGAAAATATTGACGAATAACGGCGCAATGTGTTTTTCCGCCTTTTTAAAAAATGCTTTGACTTTTAGAGCCGAGTGGTGTATAATAGCAAGAGATATATTTTTTATCCTGAAAAGAGAGGTTTATTTTATGAGAGCAGTAGTTGCGGTTATTGGTAAAGATACAGTAGGTATTCTCGCTAAGGTAAGTAATATCTGTGCGGAGTGCAATGCAAACGTTATGGACGTTACACAGACGATAATGCAGGATCTTTTTGCTATGACAATGCTTATTGACATAACAAAGTGTTCCGTTGATTACAACGTACTTGCAGACAAGCTGAAAGAAGCCGGAAACGATATGGGTCTTCAGATACACGTTATGCATGAAGATATTTTCAATTCGATGCACAATATATAATTACATACGGGAGAAACTAAATGTTCAATTCAAAAGATATTCTTGAAACCATCAAGATGATACAGGAAGAAAATCTTGACATCCGTACTATCACAATGGGTATCTCGCTTCTTGACTGTATCGACAGCGATATAGACAAATCCTGCGAAAAGGTATACGAGAAGATGATGCGTGTTGCGGAGCATCACGTTGAAACAGGTGAGATAATAGAAAAGCGCTACGGTATTCCGATAATCAACAAGCGTCTTTCGGTAACACCTATCTCGATGCTTGCGGCAGCCGCAAAGGGAAGCCCCGTAAAGTTCGCAAAAACTCTCCAGAGAGTAGCGGAGGGTACGGGTGTAAACTACATCGGCGGTTATTCCGCACTTGTTCAGAAGGGCTTTGCGGCAGGCGATCTTGAACTTATAAACTCTATACCCGAAGCGCTTGCCGAAACATCAAACGTATGTTCTTCAGTCAATGTCGGCTCTACAAGAGCGGGTATCAATATGGATGCCGTTGCTCTTATGGGTAAGATTATCAAGCAGGCTTCTGAAGCAACTAAGGATAACCATTGCTTCGGTGCCGCAAAGATAGTGGTTTTCTGCAATGCCGTTGAGGATAATCCTTTTATGGCAGGTGCGTTCCACGGTGTCGGTGAGGCGGATTGCGTTCTTAATGTCGGCGTAAGCGGACCGGGTGTTGTTCGTTCCGCACTTTCCAAGATGCCTGACGCAAGCATAAGCGAAGTCGCAGAGCAGATAAAGAAAACCGCATTCAAGATTACTCGTATGGGTCAGCTTGTAGGCGCTGAGGCAAGCAAGATGCTCGGCGTACCCTTCGGTATCGTTGACCTTTCACTTGCTCCTACCCCCGCAGTAGGCGACAGTGTTGCACATATCCTTGAGGAAATCGGTCTTGAGAGCTGCGGCGCACACGGTACAACAGCCGCACTTGCAATGCTTAACGATGCGGTAAAGAAGGGCGGTGTAATGGCGTCCTCAAGCGTAGGCGGTCTTTCGGGCGCATTTATCCCCGTATCAGAGGACGCAGGTATGATAGACGCTGTAAACCGTGGCGCATTATCAATAGAAAAGCTTGAAGCCATGACAGCCGTTTGCTCTGTCGGTCTTGATATGATAGCCGTTCCCGGCGACACATCCGCCGATACGATTTCGGCAATCATCGCAGACGAGGCCGCTATAGGTATGGTAAACTCAAAGACAACCGCAGTCCGTTTAATTCCCGCTATTGGAATGAAGGAGGGCGATACGCTTGAGTTCGGCGGTCTGTTCGGAAGCGGTCCGGTAATGAAGCTCAGCAAGTTCTCCTCGTCAAAATTCATTTCAAGAGGCGGACGTATTCCCGCTCCCTTACAGAGCCTTAAAAACTAACATTGAACCGCAGGACATCCTGCGGTTTTTCAATATGTCGATATTTGCGTTCGACAGGAAAAAGTCTTGTCAAGGATATTATCATACAAATTTTTCAAAGTCTTTTTGGTAATTATTTGGCTTGTTTTTTGTGGATAATTGTAGTAAACTTAATTATGATTTTAGATTTATGCCTACTGAAAGGTGGTGTTCCGATGGATGTAATCAGCGAGATTATCGCTTATGAGAAGCACGCCGAAGAAATAGTTGCACAGGCAAACAAAAAAGCCGAAGCCATTCTTTCCGATGCGGTGGCTCTCCGTGAAAAAGAACGTATCGTCTGCGAAGAAGAACGCAGTGACAAGATAAACAGCTATCACGATGAGCTTAAAAAGAGCGGAGAAGAACATTGCTCTGCGACTGCAGCCGAGTGCAACGCTGTCATTAAGCGTCTTGACGATGAATTCTCGAAGAACATGGATAAATGGACAAACGAGATATATAAAAATATCATTTCGGTTGAATGACAGCACAGAATAAGTATTCGGAGGTGATTTCATGTCGGCAGGTTCGGCGGCGGTCATTGCCAAAGCAAGAGCCAAGTACGGCGGGCTTCTGGGTCTTGATGAATATAAGACCTTGATCTCAAAGGCAAATGTCGGTGAGATCGTGGCTCGGCTGAAAACATACGGTGATTTCTGTGAGGATTTTTCAGCGGTTGACAATACGGTAAGGCGAAGTCAGGCTGAAAGGCTGATGGAAAAACGTCTTTTCAGGATATATGACGAGTTGAGAAAATTCTGTCCGGGCAGTAAAAACAAGTTCTATGATTTTCTGCTTATACAGGAGGAAATAAAACAGATTATCAATGCCGCAATGTATATCGGCGCAGGCGTTTACGATCTGTTCATTCCGGGCTTCCCGGGTTATCTGACGAATATCTGTTCTTACGATATTCAGGCGCTTTCAAAAGCAAGAACATTTGATGAAATACTGGATGTTCTGAAGGGTACGCCTTATTATGACGTTCTTGCTCCTCTTTCCGACGGAACTAAGGCATTTCCGCCCATTGTTTCTGTTGATTATGAGCTTACAAAATATCTTTATACGACGCTTTTTTCCCGTATAAAAAAGGATATGTCCGGCAGTGAACGCTCGGAAGTTGAAAAATGTATCCGCAGACGTTGCGATATGTACAATATCAAGATATGCTATCGGCTGAAAGGACTTTTCAGAATGTCAACCGAAGATGTGGTTGCACATACTCTGCCTTTTTGCGACAGATTCGATAAAAAGACAATGGAACAGATACTGACGAAAGCCGATAACGAGCCGATACTGCCGCTTCTGCTGAAGCTCCCTTATTTCAAGGATATTACCGAGGAGCAGGCAACGGACATAGAAACGGCGGTATATACGTCAAATAAACGTTATTATGACGCAAAGCTCGCATTGTCGCAGTGCGACAGCACGGTTATATATTCACTGACTGAGCTTTTGCAGATTGAAAACAGAAATTTAACAACTGTGATAGAGGGCGTAAGGTACTCGCTCGAGCCGTCACAGATAGAAAAAATGCTGATATTATAGAGCAAATATACAGCGAAAGGAATGATATAATGGCAGTTGAGAAGATGTCACTTATATCGGTCAGCGGACCTCTCAAAAAAGTCAATAAAACTCTTGTACGATGTTGCGAAACGAAATGTTTTCACATTGAGCCGTCATTTTATACCATGACTTACGGCTCCGCACATTTCAAGACGCTGAAAGACAAGGACATTTACGGCGGTCTTATGAAACGAGCGGATATATTGTCCGTCGGGCTTGGCATAAAAAACAAAACCGTTTCGTATGACGATATACATATGGAGGCAATCCATGACTTCGATATGTATTTCACGGGGCTTGAACAGCGTGTAATGCCTGTCATAGAGCAAAAGAACGAGCTTGAGAAATCAATAGACGAATACAGCCATGTATTAAGGCAGGTCGGAAACCTGTCGAATGTAAATGTTGATTTCAAGGATTTGTTCAGCTGTAAGCACGTCAAGATACGTTTCGGTAAATTGCCGTCGGAAAGCTATACGAAGCTCGATTTCTACAGCGAAAAAGGCTTTGTGTTTGAGCCGCTTGAAGAAAAGGACGGTTATGTCTGGGGGCTTTATTTCGCCCCGGTGGAAGAAAGCGTACAGATAGACGATATTTTCAGAAGCCTTTATTTTGAGCGGATACGTTTACCGGATTTCCTTCACGGCGACGGAGAAACAGCCGCCGCAGAGCTTAACAGACAGCTTAAGGAACTGGAAACAAAGCTGAAGGATGTAAAGGAAGAGCTTGCGGTCATAAAGAAAAATGAAGAAACGCAGTTTGAAAAGGTGCGCAGCAAGCTGATTTTCCTTAACAACAGCTATGAACTCAGAAGTCAGGTTTCGGTAATCAACAATAAATTCTATATGGCGGGTTTTGTCCCGACAAGAGAAGTAGAAAAGTTCAGGGAGCATCTGTCGGGCGTATCCGATATTGTTATCGAGGAAAAGAAGTATTTCGTTGACGACAGGATGAAGCCTCCGACAAAGCTCAGAAACAACCGGCTGTTCAGACCGTTTGAGATGTTCGTCAATATGTACGGCTTACCGTCATACACGGGCATCGACCCGACGCCGTATGTCGCTATAACGTATATGCTGATATTCGGCATAATGTTCGGCGATCTCGGACAAGGGCTTGTAATCTCGCTTTTCGGATTTATACTCACAAAGTGGAAGAAAGCAAAACTCGGTCCCATAATGGAGCGTATCGGCATAAGCTCGGCGATATTCGGCTGTCTTTACGGATCGGTGTTCGGAAATGAAGATATAATAAAGCCTTTCTTCCATATCGAACCGCTTTACTCCGTACTCGGAAAGCCGAACAGCATATTCCAGATCTCAACCTATCTGCTTATAGCGGCGCTTGCGATAGGTGTCATATTGATAGTGGTTTCAATGACGATGAATATCGTGCTGTCATTCAGGCGCAAGGATTATTCCTCCGCACTGTTCGGAGCAAACGGCATAACCGGTATGATATTCTATATCGCAGTCGTAGCGGCGGCAGGACTTCAACTCGGATTCGGCATTGAGATGTTCACATTGCCGTATATACTTCTTCTGGTGATACTGCCGCTCGGTGTTATGATGTTCAAAGAGCCTCTTGCACACCTTGTCGCAAACTCGATAAAACGCAACGTTGTCAATTTAAAGCATAAGACGGTTGCAGATGCGGCAATTATGGCTTCTGATACGCTGAGCGAAGAATTGCTCAGAAAAACAAGAGAAGACCTCGAAAAGCTGAACGATCTGAAATTTGTCCGTGCGGTTTACGGAAAGATGCCCCGTGAAAGCTATGACAAGCTGGGATACTTTACCGACAAGGAATTTGTGTTTATTCCTATCACCGAAAACGACGATAACGTCTACGGCGTTTATTTTGTATCAAAACAGCACAGGGCGATGGTAGATGATATATTTGCAGGCCTTTATTTTGAACGTATGAAGATGCCCGCAGAGCTTACTTCCCCCGGTAGACCCGTCCAGAACGGTAAGGATAAGCCGAAGGAGAAAAAGTCTGTCGGCAACTTCATTATTGAAGGTGTAATCGAACTGTTTGAAACCTGTCTTTCATATCTTACAAACACAATGTCGTTCCTGCGTGTAGGCGGATTTATCCTTAGCCACGCAGGTATGATGCTGGTCGTAGGAGTGCTGGCAGGCGACGGAGGTGTCGGTACCGTAATTGTACAGATACTCGGAAACGCTTTCGTAATCGGTATGGAGGGATTCCTTGTAGGTATTCAGGTATTAAGACTTGAATTTTATGAGATATTCGGTCGTTTCTATGTAAGCGACGGAAAGAGCTTTGAGCCGCTTAAGGCTAATTTGAATTAATTTCGGGAGGAACTGAAAAATGTTACTGTTTTTACTGCCTTTATTTGCACTGGCACTGATTATGCTGCCGTTCTTTGTAATGCTTAAGAGAAGAAAAGAGGGTAAGCCCTTAAAGACAAGAAAAGCTATACTTATTAATGCAGGCTCGTTTATCGGCGTTATGGTTATGATGAGCGTATTCGTACCGCTTTTTGCATTCGCTTCGGCTGAAGGTGCCGCAGAAGCCGCACAGACAGCACTCAGCGTAGGCGACGGACTTAAGTATCTCGGTGCGGCGCTTGCAACAGGTCTTGCAACGATCGGTACAGGTATTGCCGTAGGCGGTGCCGCTCCCGCAGCTATCGGAGCTACCGCAGAAAACGACAAGAACTTCACGAAGGCTCTTATCTTCGTTGCACTCGGCGAAGGTGTCGCTATCTACGGACTTCTGATTTCGATACTTATTCTTTATTCATAATAGCCGAAAGGTACAGAAAAATGAAATTTTTTCTTATCAGTGACAACATAGATACACAGATGGGTATGCGTCTTGCAGGAATTGAAGGCATAGTAGTAAGCCGACCCGAAGAAGTCACGGACGCACTGGAAAAAGCAAAGGCCGATAAAGACATCGGCGTTGTGCTTATGACGGAAAAACTCATCAATATGTGCAAACAGACAGTGTATGATATGAAACTGAACAGCACAAAGCCGCTGATAGTGGAGATACCCGACCGACACGGAACATCGGATATAAGCAAATCCATTGACGGTTATGTGCGTGATGCAATAGGACTGAAATTATAATTAATCAGAAGGGAGCAGCTGTATGCCGGAAGTTCAGGACAGAATAGAAAAGCTGGGCAATTCAATTCTTTCCGACGCTCAGAAAAAAGCGGAAGAAATAATCAGCAAGGCACAGCAGCAGGCTGACGAGCTGACAGAGCAGGCGAGAGAGCAGTACAGACGCAGTGAAGAAAACGAGGTCGCACTGGACAGACAGAAGACCCATACTCTTTACGCAAAGGAATTATCAAAGAGTGACTTTGCCGCACATAAGTCGGTGCTTGCTCACAGGTGCGGGCTTGTAGACAGCTTGTTTGAAGATATTAAGAATAAACTTGAAGAATTTGCAAAGAGCGATAAATATAACGACTTTATGACCGCTCTTGCCGAAAAAGCTGACAAAGAGCAGGCTTTCAGCAAAGACTGCGTGATAAATGTCGGCAGAAACGATAAACGGCTTGCCGATGATATAGCGCAGAAGTACGGCATCGGTGTTGCTGTTGACCGTAATATCGAGCTTGGCGGATTGTCTGTTTACTATCCGTCGGAAAATATATATATCGACTATACGCTTGACCTTGCTTTAGAACAGGAGCGAAAGGCTTTTGTGGCGGGTCACGGCGAACTGTCACTATAACGGGAGGAGTTGCAATGAACTGTATTTATGCGATTAACGGACCCGTTGTAAAGGTCAGGGATACAAAATCGTTCTCAATGCGTGAGATGGTAATGGTCGGTAAGTGCAAGCTAATAGGAGAGGTAATCGGCGTAACCGATGAAATGACAACGATTCAGGTTTACGAGGGTACGGCAGGACTTATGCCCGGTGACCCTGTAGAGCCTACAGGAACACCTATGAGCGCAACGCTCGGACCCGGCATAATATCCAATATTTATGACGGTATTCAGCGTCCGCTTAAAGCTATGACGGCTCTCAGCGGCGTGTATGTTACTGAGGGCAGTGCAATAGCCGCACTCGATGAAGAACGTGAATTTGATGTCACTGTGACTGTAAAGGTCGGTGATAAACTGCACGGCGGAGATATATATGCGCAGTGCCCCGAAACGCCGCTTATTACGCACAGATGTATGGTACCTCCTTATACTGAGGGTACAGTAGAATATGTTGCGCCTGACGGCAAGTATAAGGTCAACGATGTGATAGTAAAACTCAGGATAGACGAAGAAACGGTGCAGGAGCTTACTCTTGTACAGAAGTGGCCTATCAGAACGCCAAGACCTATAAATAAGCGTCTGCCGATCTCAAAGCCGCTTATTACCGGACAGCGTATAGTAGATACCGTGTTACCGCTTGCAAAGGGCGGTACAGCCGCTATACCCGGCGGCTTCGGTACAGGTAAGACGATGACTCAGCACCAGCTTGCTAAGTGGTGCGATGCGGATATTATCGTGTATATCGGTTGCGGGGAGCGTGGCAACGAGATGACTCAGGTACTTGAGGAATTCTCCGAACTTATCGACCCGAAGTCGAACCGTCCGCTGACGGACAGAACGGTGCTTATTGCGAATACTTCAAATATGCCTGTAGCCGCCCGTGAAGCGTCTATATATACCGGCATCACGCTTGCCGAGTATTATCGTGATATGGGCTATCATATTGCTATAATGGCGGATTCAACATCACGGTGGGCGGAGGCACTGCGTGAAATTTCCGGACGACTTGAAGAAATGCCTGCTGAAGAAGGCTTCCCGGCATATCTTCCGTCAAGACTTTCCGAATTCTACGAGCGTGCAGGTTATGTCGAAACGATGAACGGCAGAGAGGGCAGTGTTACGATTATCGGTGCCGTATCTCCGCAGGGATCGGACTTCTCTGAGCCTGTAACGCAGAATACAAAGCGTTTCGTCCGTTGCTTCTGGGCGCTCGACAAGAATCTTGCTTATGCAAGACACTACCCGGCTATCAACTGGAATATGAGCTATTCAGAGTACAGCGAAGATTTAGCCGAGTATTACAACGAACACGTCGGCGAAGAATTCTGCCGCTACAGACAGGAAATATCGACCTTACTGGTTGAAGAGAACAACCTTATGGAGATAGTAAAGCTTATTGGTGCGGATGTTCTGCCTGACGACCAGAAGCTGATAATAGAAATCGCCCGTGTTATAAGAGTAGGCTTCTTACAGCAGAACGCTTTCCATAAGGACGATACATTCGTTCCGCTCGAAAAGCAGAAGCTGATGATGAAAGCGATCTTACTTCTTTATCACAACTCGCTGAACGCTATAAACGGCGGTAAGCCCATATCGGAGATAATCTCATACGGTTTCTTCGATAAGCTGATAAAGATGAAGTACGATATACCTAACGACAAGCTCGAAATGTTTGACGAATATTTTGATATGATAAACAGCAAGTTTGCCGATGATTAAACCCGATAGGAGATTATTTTATGATTCAATATGCAGGACTGAGTGAAATAAACGGACCGCTTGTCTGCCTTGAGGGTGCCAAAGGTGTTTCTTATGATGAGATAGCAGAGATAAAGCTGGAGGACGGCACAAAGCGTTTAGGCCGTGTCGTTGAAATGCAGGGCGATAAAGTTGTCTTGCAGGTGTTTGAGGGTACAAACGGCATCTCGCTCACAAATACTAAAATCAGCTTTACGGGAAAGCCGCTTGAGATTCCGCTTTCTACCGAAATGCTTGGCAGAACGTTCAACGGTGCAGGTAAACCGATCGACGGACTTGGCGAAGTCTTTCCGCAGAAGTACGGCGATATAAACGGCCGTGCATTGAACCCCGTTGCACGTTCTTATCCCAGAAACTATATACACACGGGTATTTCTTCAATAGACGCACTTATGACGCTTATCAGAGGTCAGAAACTGCCTATATTCTCAGGCTCCGGTCTGTCGCATAACAAGCTGGCGGTGCAGATAGTAAAGCAGGCTAAGATTGCCGACAGCGAGGGAAAGGACTTTGCGGTTGTATTTGCCGCAATGGGCGTTCAGAATGACGTTGCGGAGTATTTCAGACGTTCCTTCGAGGAAACCGGTGTTATACAGCGTGTTTGTATGTTCCTTAATCTCTCGAACGATCCTATCATAGAGCGTATCCTGACACCCAGATGTGCGCTTACTGTGGCGGAATATCTTGCGTTTGAGAAGAATATGCACATACTTGTTATTATGACCGATCTCACCTCATACTGTGAGGCTCTGCGTGAGTTCTCTTCATCAAAGGGAGAGATCCCCGGAAGAAAGGGATACCCCGGTTATCTTTATTCCGACCTTGCCTCTATGTATGAAAGAGCAGGTGTAGTAGAGGGCAGTACAGGCTCTGTTACGCAGATACCGATACTTACAATGCCTAACGATGATATTACACACCCTATCCCCGACCTTACGGCATATATCACGGAGGGTCAGATAGTGTTTGACAGAAACCTTGACCAGACAGGAATTTATCCCGGACTTTCCGTATTGCTTTCGCTGTCACGTCTTATGAAGGACGGCATAGGAGAACAGTACACAAGAGCGGATCACGCCGATGTTTCAAACCAGCTTTTTGCTTGCTATGCAAGAGTGCAGGATGCAAGAGCGCTTGCGTCGGTTATCGGTGAAGACGAACTTTCCGCATCGGATAAGGCGATTATGAAGTTCGGCACGATGTTTGAAAAGTACTTTCTCAATCAGGACTTCGATGAGAATCGTTCTATGGATGAAACGCTGGATCTTGCGTGGGATTTGCTTTCGCTTCTTCCCGCAAGTGAACTTGACCGTGTAAACGAACAGCTTATAAAAGAACATTATCACCCTGAAAACGCAAAGAGATTTGTATAACAGTTACTATATGAAAGGCAGGTGAGTGTATGGCTGAACAGGTTTTCCCGACCAAAGGCAATCTTATCAAGGCTAAACGTTCCTTACAGCAGGCAAAGCAGGGCTTTGAACTTATGGACAGAAAGCGTAACGTTCTGATAAGAGAAATGGTGGCGCTGACCGATAAATCAAAGCTGGTGCGAGGAAATATCGAGCAGACCTATGAAAAGGCTTATGCCGCCTTACAGAAGGCTAATATTACGCTTGGTTCGGTATCAACGCTGACGCAGTTTGTACCTGAAGAAACCGACCTTAAAATATCGTTCAGAAGCGTTATGGGCGTTGAGCTTCCTACCGTTGAGCTTCCCGATAAGCCTATAGTTCCGCAGTATGATATTGCGATGACAAATTCATATCTTGACAACGCTTATATCTGCTTCAATGAAACAAAAAAGCTGACAGTCGTACTCGCCGAGATCGAAAACAGTATATACAGGCTCGCCGTTGCTATAAAAAAGACGCAGAAACGTGCCAACGCACTGAAAAATATAATTATTCCGAAGTACGAGGCACAGGTCAGATTTATCTCAAACTCTCTTGAAGAAAAGGAACGTGAGGAATTCTCACGTCAGAAGGTTATCAAGAGTACCAAGATAAAGAAAGAGCAGGCGCAGAAGGAAAAAGAACAGGCAAAAACCGAATAAATAAAAGCCGCACAGAAGGGTCATCCATCTGTGCGGCTTTGCGTTTATATCTGATTATTTATACCTCAACAAAAATTGCACCGCTTGCGGGAACGGTAACTGTATCTGCCTTTACAGAGCCGTTTTCACCTAAAACGTAAATAGCTTTTCCGCCTTTTGCGTAATCTGCATTGACAGTTACAGCCTTATCGGACGGATTGATGAACACATAAACCGTCTGATTGTCGCTGTTTCTCTTGTATACCAGCGGATAACCGTCACTGCTGACAAACTCAAAGGCTGAGAGATTGTGAAGTGCGGAATTTTCGTTTCTTACCTTTATCAGTTTCTTTATCTCGTTGTAGAGCGACTTTTCATCGAGCATCTGCTTTTCGACAGTAGGTCTGTCGGGTGCGTCATCCTGCTTTATATAAAGCTGTGACTTGTCCGCCGTTGAAAATCCGTCATTTGCGGTGCTGTCCCACTGCATAGGACTTCTTGAGCCGGTGCGGTTATAGCCGCCCTCTACCGATACAAGCCCTTCTACATAATTCATTCCGATCTCATCGCCGTAGTATACAAACGGTGCGCCGGGCATTGTGAGAAGGAAAGCAAAACAGCATTTCAGTTCGTCTTCATCCCTGCCTCTTGCAAGTCTGTCCATATCGTGATTGCCGGACGGAATGCAGATAAGTCCGCCGCCTGTCGTTGCCTTTTCGTGATAGCCGTTGTACTGCTCTGCAAAGATTGCGGGAGTACCTTTGCCCCTCTTTGAAAAGAACGGTTCAGCACTTCTGAACATCGAGTTGTAGCCCTCAGGACCAAAGTGCAGTAAGAAGTCCATATCAAAGCCGCCCTGAAGTGAATATTGCGGCTCGCCCCACTCCGATACCATAGCGGCTTCGGGATATTCGCTCTTAAGATAACCCGTTATATCCTGCCATAGCTTGATTGTTTCTTTATATTCGGGATCGCATTTTACAAGCGAGCCTGCCATATCCACTCTGAAACCGTCACAGCCCATATCGAGCCAGAACTTCATAACATCCTTTATTGCGGCTCTTGTCGCCATAGGTCCGGGATCTGTAGGCTTTTGCTGGTAAGCATACTTAGGCTCGGCATAGCCGTAGTTCAGCGCAGGCTGAGATGAGAAGAAGTTGACTGCGGCACTGCCGTCACGGTCCGATATGCCTCTTATACAGTTAAGGCCCTCAGGCTGCTCCCATATATTGCTTGTCCAGATATATCTGTCGGTATACTCGTTGCTTTCGGGGAGCATTGACTTTTTGAACCATTCATGCTCTACCGAAGTGTGACCGGGTACAAGGTCGAGAAGAATGTGCATCCCACGCTTATGGCACTCATCGAAAAGTCGCTTTAAATCATCGTTTGTTCCATATCTTGCGGCGGCTTTTTTATAGTCCCTTACATCATAGCCCGCATCACCGAAGGGCGAATCAAAGCAGGGGTTCATCCATATTGCGTTGAAGCCCGTTTCCTTGATATAGTCCAGCTTTTCGATTATACCCTGAAAATCTCCGATACCGTCACCGTTTGTATCATTGAAGGATTGCGGGTATATCTCGTAAAAAATTGCATTTTCCAACCACTTAGCCATAAAATACCTCCTGTTTGTCGGAATTGTAAATCAAATTGACATCGTTTACATACTGGTATTATAAACTAAGACGGCGGAAAATGCAAGTGCTATTTCATGAAAAATACATAAAAAAGTACCAGAATCAGCTTGTAGTCGGCGTGGTCACGCCATAAGATAAACGCTACAGCGGCAACCTTCATCAAGTCGTCGTCCTTCATCAGCTTGCCTATAATATCCATATCGGTACTGCGGGCTGAATTTCAGTTCGGTTTTTGCCCGCCCTTCTCCTGCATACTTCTGCCGTTCTGACAGCGGCATCGTTCACATCCGCAGGTTTTTCCGCTTTTATCTTGATTGTTATTATGGTTATGTATCTTTGCGGTGAAGTCGGGCGCAGGTTGAGAGCCTGAAACGGACTTAGAAAAATCTTCTATCTTTTTATCTGCTTCCTCTTCACTCATAAAAGTGCTTTCAAAGCTGCGCAGTATTTCGTCAACAGTGTGATTTTCGGTTTTGTCGGGAATCTCGGAATCGGCTGTATTATCAGACTTTTCGCCGTAGATTTCAGCGTTGCTTGCTTCATCATCTGTACTGACAGCTGATGAATTTCGCTGTTTGTCGTCGGTATCGGCTGTATCCGTGTTTTCGGCAGATTTTTCTTCATTTACGGGAATATTTGTTTCGGCTTCTTCGCTTTCTTTATTTTCATCTTCAGTGTCAGAAGCCGTAATCTCGCTTTCGGCTTCGGTAATTTTTACCTGCACTGTTGTGATTTTTGCCGAATCTGCCTTTATTGCTTCGTTCACGTTTTCTTCTGCCGACATTGAAAGTTCTGATATTGCCGCAGTGATATTTTCGGCTTTCGGAATTTCTTCTTTCGGTTCATCCGCATCGTAACTGAACTTTGCTTTTTCGGCTGTTCTTATTGCCGCCTCGGCATATTCCTTCTGCAAACGCTCAAATTCGGCTTTTGACATTCTTATATTACTCCATTCCATAAATTTACTCCTTTTCATAGTAGATTATCAAACAGACCGCTGTCTTTAAGATAGGGAAGCAGTGAAATTAGCCTGAACAGCTTTACCGCCGTATCTATTTTTGCCCTGTTTTCTTCTCTTAAGTGAGGCTTCAGAGCAAGCAGCAGACCTGTATTTCTGTCCTGCTCGCTCATCTTTGACATTATCTCGCCTATCTTCATAAACATATCTATGTTTATTCCGCCGAAAATATCATCGCTGTCGGTATCGGTCGTGAATTTTTCCTCGTTTTCCGTACCGCTTGTTTCTTCTGAGGTTGAATTGTCGTTTTTATTATCGGACAGCATTGCTTTAAGAATATCATCTATCTCACTCATACTGCCCTCCATCCGTTACTGATTTTTCATAGATTTTTTCAGTTCCTGCGCCTGTGCGGATTTCATCATTTTTTTGATAAGCTCCGGGTTTCCGAGTATGCTTTTTAGCTTTTTTGCGTCTTTTTCCGGCATTTTTTCGAGTGCTATCGAAATATCACCCTTCTGCATCGCTTCTTTAAGACGCTGAGGTGTGATGCCGAGTTTACTGCTGACCGCCTCAAGCATTGAATCAACGTTGTTATTCATAACTGCCTCCTGAAATTATATTGTCAATGCGGAAAATATATTCCCGTTAAGACTGCCCTGAAACCGTATCCGATGAACTTTTTGACAAAATCAACGATAAAAGTATATTTACGTTATATTCAGTTCATATTTTTTTGTAAAAATATACAAAAGGTTGTTTTTGTTTTGTGTAGAATTTCTAAAAATATGGATACTAATCTTTTCTTTTTACACATTATGTGTTATAATAACAAAGTGGGGAATAAAAGCCGTATTAGGTTTGCCCGACTGAAAGGATAGAAATTATGAAAATTGTAGTAGTATCCGATTCGCACAAGGAATTTCATAAGCTGAATTCGGTGGTTGAGAATAATCTTGACGCCGACGCTTTTATACATCTTGGTGACGGCGAACACGAATTCAACGATGTAAGGAATCTTCACCCCGAAAAGAGTTTTTTATTCGTAAAGGGAAACTGTGACTTTGCCGACAACAAAACGATAAGAATTGCAAATGCAAAGGGCATCAAGATACTTTGCGTGCACGGCCACGAGCATCATGTGCATCAGGGACTTGATACGCTTATCGCTGTTGCCAAGCAGAACGGCTGTAAGATAGCTCTTTACGGTCATACTCACCTTTACCGTACCGAGCTTATCGACGGTATATACGTTATGAATCCCGGAAGCATTGATTCTCCGAGAGATAAACGTCCGCCGTCATACGGTATAATCACCATAGACGATAACAAGAAAATCACAATGAACATAGTTGCGCTTGATTACCATGCAGATAAGCAGTAATATAGCCGGCTGTCCTTTATTGACGTTTGACACCTTACCGTCAACCAACACCTATCTTAAGGAACACGCCGACGAGCTTCCCGACAGAACGGTAGTGACAGCAGATCTGCAAAGCTGCGGTAAGGGCAGAATCGGCAACACATGGCTTGCTACCCGTGATATGCTCCCTGTTTCAATGCTTATAAAGGCACCGGATAACGCACACGACCTTACGGTTATATGTGCGGTAGCGGTCTGCCGTGCGATTGAACGGCTGAGCAGTATCAAAGCAGGCATAAAGTGGACAAACGATATAATCTGCTCTGAACGCAAGGTATGTGGTATTTTATGCGAAAGCACCTTAAAAAGTTCCTGTGACGGAGCGATTTACAACAACGTCATCTGCGGAATGGGGCTGAACGTAAATCAGGATGCGGATTTTTTTGAAAAAAGCGGTCTTGTGAATGCGGCATCCCTTTACACGCTGACTGGCAATAAATACGATAAAATGCTTGCGGCGGAGTATATAGTGGATGAGCTGACACGGCTCATTGACGAGGATTTTTCTACAGTTATAAACGAGTATTCGCAAAGATGCGTAACGCTCGGAAAAACAGTGAAACTGGTGCAGAACAATACAGAAACAACTGCATTTGCTAAGGCTATCGCCCCTGACGGTTGTCTTATCTGCGAGAACGAGGACGGTGAATTTACAGTCAACTCGGGTCTTGTCAGAGTGAGAGGTGTCGGAGGCGAATACGTCTGACGCTTAACCGAAAGGAGTTCATATGGCAGAAAATTTGTACATACCCGAAATCAGCGGTCCGCTCAGGAGCTTTATGCTGAAGGTCCCCGAGGAAATTCAGCAGGCAAGCGGTATAAGAGTAATGGGCAAGCTGATAAAATCTATAGTATTTACAACAGATATATGTATAATCAGAAATGTAAATGCCGATGCGGTAATAGCGGTTTATCCGTTTACGCCACAGCCGATAATCACGCAGGCAATTATGAGTGCCGCTGATATACCTGTTTTTACGGGTGTCGGCGGAGGACTGACGCAGGGCAAGAGAGTAGTCAATCTCTCGATGCACGCAGAGTTTCAGGGCGCTATCGGTGTTGTAGTAAATGCGCCGACATCGAATGATGTTGTGCGTCAGGTATGCGACACTATTGATATTCCCGTAGTTGTTACGGTTATTTCGGAACACGAGGATATTGAAAGCAGGCTTGAGGCTGGTGCAAAGATATTCAACGTATCCGCCGCAGGCAAGACAACAAATGTTGTAAGAGAAATACGCAAGCGTCACCCTGACATTCCGATTATTGCAACGGGAGGACCTACAAGCGAGTCAATCCTTGCGACTATTGAAGCCGGTGCGAATGCTATAACCTGGACGCCGCCCACAAACGGCGAGGTGTTCCGTGATATAATGAATGCTTACAGAGAAGGAAAGCCCCACCCCTAAGGTGCCGATGCGGCACCGCAAATTCCGCCTTTGGAATTGTCTGAGCTATTCACAGAATAGCGAAACGGCGGGGTTATACAAAGCAATAATTAGCAGATAAGCGGGCGGCAATGTGCATCTTCAAATTCCGCCTTTGGAAATGTCTGAGGTTGGCTGAGGGCGGCAAAACGGCGGGACTAAACAAAGCAGTAATTAATAGATAAGCGGTCACGGTGATATGCTGTGGCCGCTATTTATATCATTGTTAAATTTAGCGAAGCAGTGTACGGCTCGTGGAGCGGTACGCTGACGGTTTAGGCAAAGAAGTAAATATTTAAACGGGTATCGGTAAAAAGCCGATGCCCGTTTTTCTGTGTGCTTATCGCAGATATATAATGTTACCCTAAATCAAGAGTTTTTTTATAAAAGTAGTGCAATTCTGTTTCAGTTGTGGTATAATTATAAAGAATAATTTAAAATAATACAGATAAAAATGGAGCAGATATGAATTATAATATAAATCTCGGCGGCTGGAACAGCATTTTTGCGGTACCGTCCGATGTGGTGGATAAATACATAAAGATAGCAAGCGGAAGTAACATAAAGGTGCTTTTGTACTTTTTGAGGCACTGCGGTGAACTTCTCAACGATGAAATTATAGCAACGGCGCTTTCTATGAACGGGGAAGATGTCAAGGATGCACTTTCGTTCTGGGTGCAGGTAGGGCTTCTTACAATGAGCGACGGTGTTTACACTCCTATGCAGGCTGTACCCGAAGCCGCAAGACCGCAGGAAAAAGAGCCTGTTACGAGCGGTGTGTCTGCAAGCGTAACAGTGCCGTCGGGCGTTACGGCGAAAGATGCCGAATTTGCCGCAGTCAAGGCGGCAGCACTTCGTTCTCCGGAATTTTCACCTGCCGAAATTGCGGATACGATAAAAAGTGACGATAAGATCGATTTTCTTTTCAAGACCTGCGAAACGCTTTACGGCAGACCGCTGAAACATACGGAGCAGAATGCGATTATCACGATAACTGAACATATCGGGCTTCCTGCCGAGGTTGTACTTATGATGGTCGATTATTGCTTTTCGATAAACAAATCATCGCCTGCATATCTCAAAGAAACGGCGATGAACTGGATGGAAAACGGCATAACCGATCTTGCCTCCGCAGAAAGACAGATTTCAATGCTGCAAGCGAAAAATGTCGCTGAAAGCTCGGTCAAGTCAATGTTCGGGATAAACAGGGCGCTGACGCAGAAAGAAAAAGACTTCGTGAATCTTTGGTTCAACGTGTGGAATTTCGACTCTGAAATGGTTAAACTCGCCTACGAAAGAAATGTCAACGCAAAGGGGCAGTTTGCATTCCCGTATATCAGCAAGATACTTGAAAACTGGCATTCAAAGGGCATAGCTACAGCAGAACAGGTAAATGACGAAAATATCGAGCGACAGGAACAGCAGAGCAGTAACTCTTCATTCGATGTTAATAAAATAGATGAGCTGTTGTTACAGGATTACGAATAAAGGAGAAACGACCGATGGCATATCCTTCCGAATACTATACAAAAGCGCAGGAGATAATTGACAAAAGACGTTTTGAAAACTCTTTGAAGGCGGAAAAACGTCTGCGTGAGGTAAGAAGCAAGATACCCGAAATAGTTGAGATCGACAGCAAGCTCAGTAAAACTATTGATGAGCTTGTGAAGATAATCCTTTCGGATAAGCCTGACAAGAAACAGCGTATTGAGCAGGTTAAGGAAGAAAACCTTGCATTACAGGAGCGAATGAAAGAGCTACTCAGAAAAAACGGTTATGCTGTCGATTATCTTGACCCGATATACACCTGCAGGAAATGTCACGATACCGGTAACGGCGACGGAGGAAGATGCTCGTGCTTCAACGACGCTCTGAAAACTGTTGCGGCACAGGAACTCAGCAAGAGTCTTCCGATGGGACTTACTTGCTTTGAGAGCTTTGATTTATCGCTGTACAGCGATACGGTGACGCCCGGAATGAACACCAAACGTTCTCCCCGTGAAATGATGACGCAGAACTATGAGTACTGCAAGGAATATGCGGAATATTTCCGTGTGCCGAATGAAAGCATTTTTATGACGGGCGGAACGGGACTCGGAAAAACACATCTTTCGTTATCAATAGCAAAAAAAGTAATAGAAAAGAACTATTCCGTTGTATACGGCTCTGTGCCGGACTTACTGAGAAGAATAGAGAATGCTCACTTCAACAAATCGGAAGATGAAACAGAGGTTATCAACACTCTTAAGGAATGCGACCTGCTTTTGCTGGACGATCTGGGAGCGGAATTTGAATCTACTTTCTATGTGTCGTGCCTTTATGAGCTTATCAACAGCAGAACCGCTTACGGTAAACCTACAATAGTTAACACGAATCTTTCGGGTGCGGAACTGAAAAAGCGTTATTCCGACAGAATAGTATCACGTCTTTATTCGATGAAAACGCTTGTTTTCAGCGGTGAGGACATACGCATGAAATTAAAGAAGAAAAAGTGACAGCTAAAGTATAACTACAGACAGCAGTAACAGCTTTAATAAGGGGTGTATTATGAACAGAGGTTTTGCGGTATTTATTATACTGGCTTTGATTTCGGTTATTTTATCCTACGTCATACCTGATAATTCGAAGAGGGGATTTACCAACGCTTTGTCATCGTATATGATTGCTGATGAAGAAAACAAGCTGAATTATGATGATACAAGGGAGCACCTGAGAGTGCCTGCAGAGCTTCCTTTTGAGTATTCTTTTGATAATAAGGAATTCAACAACGGGTTTGAGTATGAATTTAATCCGAACTTTCATTCGGGATATTATCACAAGCCGCAGACGCTGAAATTTGATTGCAATGACACGATATGGTACACCACAGACGGAACATTGCCCGAAAAGAACAAAACCGCTTATCTCTATGATAACGAAAAGGGCATAAGACTTGATACCGGTGTGACAAATATATGCATCAGAGCTGAGAAGGACGGTAAAATGAGCCGTGTATATGTCGGCTCTTATGTGATACTCGGTTCGACTGAAGACGCATTTTACGGTTACGGCTACAACTCGCTCGACAAATACGACCGATACATCTACAGAAGTCTTTACAAGGCGATGAGTAACTATGAAACGAAGTTTGACGTGCCATTTACCAATGTTTCATATCAGAGGCTGTACCGAATATTCATGTGCGTAAACTACGATAATCCGCTTCTTATTCAGGCGCCGCTTTCTTTTGTGAGCTGGAGCGGCAATAAGAAAGATGTAAGCTCAATAAAGCTGATCTATGATTTTTCTAAAGAAGCAAGTGAGCATTATGTCGAAAAGACAAAGAAAAGGGCGGAAGAAATACTGAATACTGCCGACGGCTCGGAATCGCTTTTCGATTATCTTCTTACAATACATAACGAGATTCTTAAAAATGCCGAATACGATTATACTCTGAAAAGTGATGGAGCGTATGAGGCTTTCGGTGTACTTACGGCAGGAAGCGGAGTGTGCGAATCGTATTCAAGAGCGTATCAATATCTTTGTCAGTGCATAGGTGTTGACAATCTGCTGATTGTCGGAACAAGCAATGACGAACCGCATATGTGGAATATGGTTATGCTCGGCGGAGAATGGTATCATGCCGATTTAACGTGGGATGACGGTGACAACGGCGGAATAGAGTATTATTATTTTGCGTTCAATGACAAGAATCTGAAGGATTACGGAGAGCGGACAATCTCACCGGAGCTTAACGAGAGCAGACCTATACTTGAGATGTACAGTGATTCTAACTATTATCCGATACCTGCGGCGAGAGGAACAGAATATTCTGTATCGAATATACTTTTGTATTGATGTAATTGATGCTATTAAGGATGTGATTGATTGAAAAAGAGTGTTTTTAATATAATTGCCGTGATTATCTGCACAGCGGTATTTATATCATGTGTCGGTGGCTGTTCCGTCAGCGAAAAGGATAAGAACAATAAGGAACACAGCTTTTCCGATATGAAGACGGACGCCGAGCTTGCGTATAACAGCAAGGGAGAATTTTCGGTCAATCTGTCGGTCGATAATATAAGCCTGTCGGACAAAACCGGAATAAATGATGTTAAGGTGTTTTATTCTGTTATAAACAGCGATAAGCTGACGGACATAGACGCATCTGATGCAGTGAAGCTGAATGACAGCGAATATAAGTCTGTATATGCAAAGGTTTCGGCGGTTACGCTGAATTCAGAGCATTCGGCTACGGTTTCGTTCAATGACAGCTCTTTCAGCCAAAATAAGCCCGATTGCTTTTTTATTGTATTTGACAAGAACACAAATGAAACGGGTAGGTATCTTGTGTCGATGATACCTGTAAGGTATCCCGCTTATTCGGCGGTAAGCGACACAACACAGATACGTTCTGAGAGCAATACCAACAGGTTCAAGCTGACGCTTGACAAGAGCAGTTTTGCAAACGGGATAAACGCTGACGATATTGTGCTGTCGGGCGGTTTTGAAGGCTGCAAGGTAAGCGAAATCGAGAGAACGGGAGATAACACGTTATCTCTTGTTATAAGCACCGATAACGGTTATAAGTCCGGCGAGAACGGATGCATCACTATAAAGCGCAGTGCAATAGCCGATGCCGCCGTTGACGTATCTGCGACAGTAAGCATCGTTTCACCTTCGGTAGTATTTTCATCCACAGACTTTGAAGCGTCTACAAATTACGCCAGAATAACCGTATCGCTTGTTGACTGCTCGTTCAGTGACAGTGTATCGGTGGCAATGTTCGGCTGCGATAACAGTAATGTTGAGATAACACGTTTTGATCGTGTATCGGCAAGTGAGGGTGTGTTGTATCTGTCATTTGACACGGATACACCTGCAAAGGCAATCGAACTTATTTCGGGATGCACGTTTACGATAAAGGATACCGCACTAAGCATAAATTATCCGCTGTATTTCAATGTAAGTCCTGAAAACCCTGACGTAAGTGCGACAATTACGGAGGTTAAGGAAAACGGCTCGGATTTCAGCGTTACGGCACAGCTTGGCGTTGTTGACGGCTCGTTCAATGTAATAAGCAAGAACAGCTTCATATTCAGCGGCGACTATTCAAAGGCGGTAATAACGTCAATTACGGCGCAGGATAATTCCGCTACGGTATGCTTTGACATACCCAGAACATCTTCTGTCGGCAACGCTGAGCTTTACGGTACGGTCGGTCTTAAATCCGGTGCGGTCGTAAGCAGATGGGGAACTCAGACGGGTATTTCATCTTTTCCCCTTTATTACAGCTATTCGGAGAGCAACAACAGCAAGATTGTAATTCCCGATGCCCAAAAGCTGAATAAGTTATGCGAGGCGCTCAGCGAGTATATCGGTTTTACCGGCGTGAGCGGGAATGCTTCGCTTGAAGATCTTGCAGGCTATAAGATCGGCGACGCAAATTTCGGACAGATTTTCTTTGAACAGTGCGAAAAGTACAACGGTGTTTACGGGCTTATAAACAAGACGGATAAGCTCGTGAAATCCGATCATATTTCTGCAGGTACTCAGAATGCCGAATATGTATTCACTGTTGAAAGATATATGAATGACATAAAGGCACTTCATTCTCTGATAAAGCCTGTCAGTGACAGCCTTGCAAGATTGTTTGCCGTATATGAAAGTATGAATGCGACTAAGGATAAGCAGGAGCTTGAGGCGCTTAGCTCTGAGGCGGATGAGCTTATCGGAAAGATCACTTCCGTTTATTCTACGAAAATCAAGGGTATATCATATTCTGAAATGCTTGACAGGGTGACAAAGGAATATTGCGGCGGTGCATTGACAGCGTTTGATAACATCTGTGACGATATATATAACTGGTATCCGCAGAGCGTCAACGACAAGAAAATGTTCAGAGCTATGTCGCAGAGCGTTATTGTGAATGCGGCGGCGATACAGTTTATTTCGGTTGCAGGAAGCGAGGATAAGTCGGGAGCATACGCATCGTTATCTGATGATATTTCAAAGCTGTACCGATATATTGATTCAAATCAGGTTGAGGAGATAAATAACGGCGACGGCGTGTTATGCACCACGCTTGACAGAACCTTCAGACTTCAGAAGGTCAATTCGGCACTTCATAACGCAGTCAATGAAATATCGCTCTCAGAGATCAGTCAGCTTGAGAATATGCTCGAAAAGGACAGCACGTTGGAAAGCGAGCTTGCAAAAGTCGGTTTTGACGTATCGCCCGTAAGGTATATTGTATGCTCTGACAGTGATATTACAAGCAGATCGCAGACGGAGCAGGGCAGACGTGCGTACTCGTTTGTAAGACGTGCAACGCTTTACGATCTGACATCATCTCAGACGGTGAGCGAAAAGGAATATTGCAATTATTACTACAGTATCGAAATCGGTGAGGACGGAACACCTGTTGCAGTGCCTTATGTAAATGTGTATTACCGGCTTTATACGCTGAAGTGAGAGTATTAAATCTATGAGCAAAAATGTGATAAATACAGAGCGACTGACTTTAAGACCCGTTTTAACCCAGGACACAGACGAAATTCATAAGTATGCAGGCGATAAAAGCATTGATATGATGCTTTTTCTGCCTAATGATACTGTGGAACAGACAGCTGAATTTGTCAGAAATGCGGTTTTACAGTGGGCGGATGAAAAGCCGTCCGTTATGGAATTTGTAATGCTATATGACGGCAGAATCATAGGCGGTATCGGTCTTGAAGCGGTGGACGAAGTAACTTATGAAATAGGTTGGGTATTAAGCAAGGATTACAGAAATAAAGGATTTACCACAGAGGCGGGCAAAGCACTTTTGGAATATGCGTTTGATGTTCTGTCCGCCGATAAGGTGATAGCTCATTGCGATATAAGAAACAAGGCATCTGAAAACGTGATGAAAAAGCTCGGAATGACGCTTAAAGATAACAGCGGCACAAGGTTTTACGAAAAGACCGGCGTAACATCGGGTGAGCTGATGTATTGCATTGACAGGCAGGAAAAACAGGAAAGAAAATAGCGGCAAAAACAAACGGGGCTGTACAACTGATACAGCCCCGTTAATATTATTCTTTTTGATTATTCCTGAGTTTCTGCCTCAGGCTCTTTTTCTTCTGCTGTTTCAGCTTCAGCGGCATCTTCAGCCTTTTCTTCCGATTTGTTCATTACCTCTGTAGGATCAAGAACTTCATCGTCATCATCAAAGAATTCATCGTCGAAATCTTCATCGCTATCCATAATGTCATCGAACTGATCGTAAGCGATCTCCTTTTCTGTCTTCTTCTTGAGATATATAAAGACAGCTGCAACAGCACCGAGTACTGCAAGTGTGCCTATGGCAAAACCGGTAAATGCTTTCATTTTAAACCTCTTTTCCGGTGCTTTCACACCAACTTTATTGTAATTATTATACTATATTCACTTCGGTTTTTCAAGTGCTTTTTATCAATATGAGCATATTAAACAAAATTATTATAGGTTTCCTGTTAAATTCATCAATACGGCAAGTGCCGCAACAGGTGCTGTTTCGCATCTTAAAATACGTTCACCCAGATGTACAGCGGTAGCACCTTTTGAAAGTGCGTAGTCTACTTCCTCTTTTTCAAAGCCGCCCTCACTGCCGATGAATACAGCAATCTTCTTATATGAAAGGTCAAGTTCCGACAGCTTCTTTCCACCGCATTCATAGAAAATTATCGGTAAGGTGTCGCTGTCGATGCTGTTTACAGCGGATTTAAAATCCGTAAACGGCATAACTTCAGGAATTTTTCCTCTGCCGCACTGCTTTGACGCTTCATACGCTATGCGCTGTAAGCGCTGTACCTTTTTATCGGCACTTTTAGCGTCCGGTCTTGAAACACAACGTTTTGACAGGAACGGTACTATTCTCACCGCACCAAGCTCAGTTGCTTTCTGAACGATAAAATCCAGCTTATCGTTTTTGGGAACGGCCTGAAACAGCGTTATTTCAACATCCGGTTCTGCTAAGTTGTCCTTTTTATCGAGTATACCAAACTCTATTGCGTTTTTGTTTTCTAAGGAAGAAAGCTCGCAAAGGTAATCGTGTCCGTTTTTGTCGCAGATTATTGCCTTGTCGCCCTTTCTCATCCTGAGTACCTGAGCTATATGCTTTGAGTCCTCGTCATTCATATATATTATTTTGTCGTTTTCGTCTATTGTATCCGAGAAAAATCTTGGATACCTCCATTTTTCGAGTTCTTCAGCCATATATTCTCCTTTAAGCATTCGGTGCATTTTCAAATAAATTGTTTACCATTTCTGTATAACAGCGGTTTTCGGGCTTTTCAAGACGGCTGTCATCACGCAGAATATCGTCCGCCGCTTCGCCTGTCATTTTCAGTATATCAAGGTCAGCGTAAATATCTGCGATTTTAAGCTGAGGCAGACCGTGCTGTTTACTGCCGAAGAAATCGCCGGGGCCACGCAGTTTCAGATCCTCGTTTGCGATTTCAAAGCCGTCCGAGGTCTTTACCATTGTATCCATACGCTGTCTTGTGTAATCGCTTTTATTATCTGTGACAAGGATACAGTGTGATTGCTCTGTACCTCTGCCTACTCTGCCTCTCAGCTGATGGAGCTGTGACAGCCCGAACTGCTCGGCATTTTCAATCACCATCACAACGGCATTCGGAACGTCTACACCGACCTCTATTACCGATGTTGCAACAAGGACTTTCAGCTTGTTGTCCTTGAAATCCTGCATTACTGCGTCCTTGTCTGCCTGCTTCATCTTTCCGTGAAGAAGCCCTGTCGGAACATTGGCAAGGCAGGTATTTTGAAGCGAATTTATATATTCTGTCGCCGCCGCTTTTTCGGATACGCCTTCTTCGATAAGAGGGCAGACGATATACGCCTGAAAGCCGTTGTTTACATATTTCAGAATGAATTTATACAGCCTTTCACGGTAGCTTGTATCAACGGCATATGTTCTTATCGGAAGTCTGCCTTTCGGCATTTCGTCAAGTATGGATATATCAAGGTCGCCGTAGATTATCATTCCGAGCGTGCGTGGAATAGGTGTAGCTGACATTACGAGAACGTTAGGCTCGTTGCCTTTTGAGCCGAGTGCCGAACGCTGACCTACTCCGAATCTGTGCTGTTCATCGGTTATCACAAGTCCGAGAGAGCTGAACCTTGTGCTTTTCTGAATAAGCGCCTGAGTACCGACGGCAACGTCAATCTGCCCGTCGGCTATAAGCTGTCTTATCTGCTTTTTCTGAGCGGTTGTCTGTGAGCCTGTAAGCAGAGCAATAGTCACTCCGAGCGGAGCTAAGAACTTGTAAAGCGTGTCGTAGTGCTGCTTTGCCAGAATTTCTGTCGGTGCCATAAGAGTGGATTGATAGCCGTTAAGGTATGCAAAATAAGCCGCACCTGCCGCCACGGCGGTTTTACCCGAGCCGACATCGCCCTGCAACAGCCTGTTCATCGGAACGGATTTCTGCATATCGTCACAGCATTCAGATATGGCACGTTTTTGTGCGCCTGTCAGCGTGAAGGGCAGAGAGGAGTAGTATTCATCTATGCTCTTGCTTTCCATAGGTGCGCCTGCAAGCCTTTTTTTGCGGTTTTTCATAGATTTAAGGCCAAGCTGTAAAAGAAACAGCTCTTCAAAGGTCAGACGATATTTTGCCTTGTCATACTGTTCCTTATTTTCCGGGAAATGAATCCAACGTAAAGCATTATCATAGGAAATAAGGCTGTATTTATTCATAAGCGTGTCGGAGAGATGCTCGGTAAAGGTAAAATCACGCAGTACGTTTTTAATGCAGTTTGATATAATGCCTTGAGATATGCCTGTTGTCAGGCTGTAGCGAGGCATCAGCTTATTTGGGTCTTGAGAATCTATAAAAACAGGCGAGTTCATTTCTTTTCTCAGAAAATCTCCCGCCATCTTGCCGTAAAAGCAATATTCATTGTCGAGCTTAAGCCTTGTGAAAGAATAATCGCTGTTGAAGAATGTTATCAGCATATCGCCTGTGCCGTCGCTGACAAGCACCTTGAATATATTGATCCTGCCGTAGTATGCAGGAAATTTCTTCGTGACAATCGCTTTTACAACGTGATTTTCGCCGTCATTTACCAGATCCGATATTGCGGTTGTTTCGTTGAAGTCGATATATCCTCTCGGATAATGCTCGGCAAGCTGTAAAGCCGTTGTTATGCCGAGCTTTTCGAGGAGCTTTGCTCGTTTTTCACCGACTCCCTTGATATAGCAGACAGGGGAGTCGGGAATCTTTTTTATTTCATTCATAAATTATTCTACTGATATGAGATAGTAGTATACGGGCTGACCGCCGTTTACAAGTACAATTTCAATATCGTCGCTTATCTTGGCTCTGAGCGCTTCAAAAGCGGCCTGAGCGGTTTCGTCGGTAACATCGCTTCCGTAAATAATAGTGATATATGATGAGCCTGAACGAATCAGCTTTTTGGTTATCTTGATGAGTGCTTTTGTAACATCCTTTTCAACAAAGGCGAGTTTGCCGTTTTCCATAGCAAGAATTTCGCCCTTCTTTATCTGCTTGCCCTCAAAATCACTGTCACGGACAGCAAAGGTTATTGAGCCTGAGCCGACATTATCAAGCGCCTTTGTCATATTTACGCCGTTTGTGCTGAAATCGCTGCTTTCATCAAAGGCGAGCATTGCTGTGATACCCTGCGGTATTGTTCTTGTCTGTAAAACGATAACGTTTCTGTCGGTAAGCTTTACAGCCTGCTCAGCCGCCATAATGATATTCTTGTTGTTGGGAAGAACGAAAATATTTCTTGCGGGGGTAGCGTTGATAGCCTCAAGAATATCCTCTGTCGAGGGATTCATTGTCTGACCGCCTCTTACTATCACGTCAACGCCGAGATCCTTGAACAGATCCTCAAGTCCTGCACCGGATGTAACTGATACAAAGCCGAAATCCTTGACAGGCTCTGCGGGAGCGAGCTTTTGCTTCTTCTGCATTTCAGCCTTTGCAGCAGCACCCTTGTGCTGTTCTTTCATATTTTCAATCTTGAGGTTTATAAGCGAGCCGTAAAGGATACCTTCTTCAAGTGCCTTACCGGGATGCTCTGTATGAACGTGAACCTTTATGATGCTGTCATCATCAACGACCACAACACAGTCACCTATAGATTCAAGGAAAGCACGGAGTTTTGTAGCGTCCTTGTTAACATCGCTCTTCACAACGATAAATTCCGTACAGTAGGTGAATTCTATATCGGTTTCAAATGTACCTGCGGCATTTGTTACGACAGCTTTTTCCGTTGCAGTTTCTTCCTTAGCTCCAATCATCACGCCGCCGCAGATAACGGACGCCATGCCCTTGAGGATAGTATAGTATCCCATACCGCCTGCGTCTACAACTCCTGCTTTTTTAAGAACGGGGAGCATTTCGGGGGTCTGATCGAGAGTTTCCTTTGCGGCTGTTGTAAGAACATCGAACAATTCCGCAAAGTCTTTGCACTGTGCGTCGTTTGCCTTTTCTGCGGCAACTCTTGCAACGGTGAGGATTGTACCCTCAGTGGGCTTCATTACTGATTTATAAGCCGCCTCTGCACCTAATTTAAGTGCGTTGCAGTAGTCTTCGACAGTAGCCTCGTGCTTTCCTGCAAGACCTTTTGAAAGGCCTCTGAATAACAGGGAAAGGATAACGCCGGAGTTACCTCTTGCACCTCTCAGCATAGCAGAAGCCGCTGTCTGTGCCACTGTTTCGACAGTTACGCTGTCACTGAGCATATTAAGCTCGGCAACGGCATTTCTTATAGTCATCGACATATTCGTGCCGGTGTCGCCGTCGGGAACAGGGAATACATTAAGCTCGTCTACGCTTTCTTTATTATTGATTATATTGTTTGCACCTGAGATGATCGCATCTCTGAGAATTTTTCCGCTTAGCATTAGTCAGATACTCTCCTTGATATTATACTTTAACAGCATCGACAAAAACGTTTACCTTGTCAACGGTAAAGCCTGTTTCGTCCTCAACTGCAAATCTTACCTTATGAATGATGCTCTTTACTATCGTAGACACATTTACCCCGTACATTACTGAAATGTGAAGGTCGATATAGAGTTTGTCATTTTTATATCTTACCGTGACACCTTTTTCTGAAAGGATAGTCTTTTCGGCAAATTTCTTGATGAATTTAAGAGGTACTTTTTCAACGAAGGTCTGTTTTGCGTCACCGGCATTCATTCCCACTATGCCGAAGCAATTTGTAACAGTTCCGCCGATAAGGCTGTAGAAGAACTGCTTTGAATAGGTAATCGTTCCTAAGTGGTTGTTTATCGTGATCATTTGTATAACCTCCTTGTAAATCGGACTATATTATTATACTATATTTCACGGCAAATTTCAAGCGTTAATGCCAAATTACCGTTCAAGGACATAAACTCCGCAGTTGACAGGGCGTGTCGTAAAAACATGGGGATATTTTCCCGACAGAATATTTTTTGCATTGGCGGCTGTTTCTTCGCTTTTAAATACTCCGAAAACAACGCTTCCGCTGCCTGTCATTTCCGATATGACGGCTCCGCTTTCAAGCAGGTCGTTTTTCATTTCTTCTATCCTGCTGTCGTGATAGATCTCAGTGAATACGTTGCTAATAAAGCCTGCACCTTCAGAAAGACTTCCGCAGACAATACTGCTTACAAAATCGGCATAATGAGGGTTTATCTCAGTCGGATTTTCGTCGTATTTTGCGTAAGCCTCAGCCGTACTCAGAGTAAAATCTGGATAAATGCAGACAAACACGCAGTTCGTGTCACATTCAGCCGTAATCATATCTCCGCTCGTTATGCTGTAAAGCGTGCCGCCTTTAATGCAGAGTGGAACATCTGCACCGATTTTATCTCCGACAGCACACAATGCTTCAGTATCAAGTTTTTTGCCGAACAGCTCATTTAGTGCGACAAGCGTTCCTGCACCGTCAACGGAAGAACCGCCCATTCCTGCCATCAGAGGAACGTGCTTTTCAATATCGACAGCAATCTCGGCGGCAAGTCCGGTTGCCTCGAAAAATGCTTTTGCGGCTTTCCATACGATATTCTTTTCATCGCACGGAATGTCTGGGTTGTTGCAGGTTATCCTGCAATCGTAACTATCCGTACTCATAACGCTGACGGTTATATCGTCATAAATATCAACGCTTTGTGTCGCAATGTTGAGCGAATGTCTGCCGCTCGGCAGTCTGCCTGTTATGTCAAGAAACAGGTTCAGCTTTGCATATGCTCTTACCTTTATTTTCATAGATTACAGTACACCGAGGTCTTCAAGAAACAGCCTTATGCGTTCAAGAGCTGTCTTGATGTGCTGAAGCGAATATGCGTAGGATACACGGATGTAACCCTCTCCGCATTTTCCGAAAGCGTCACCGGGAACAACGGCTACTCTGTGCTTTTCAATCAGCTGTTCGCAGAATTCCTGTGATGTAAGCCCTGTTTTCCTTATGGACGGGAAAATGTAGAATGCGCCCTCCGGTTCAAAGCAATCAAGACCCATTTCGTTGAAGCCTTTTACGATAAGACGTCTTCTCATATCGTATTCGCCACGCATATATTCAATGTCTTTTTTGCAATCCTTAAGTGCTGTTACTGCGGCATACTGGCTCATTGTAGGCGAACACATTATGCCGTACTGGTGAATCTTCAGCATCTGAGTGACAATAGGAGCGGGACCTGCGGCAAAACCGAGCCGCCAGCCTGTCATCGAAAACGCTTTTGAAAAACCGTTTATAAGAACGGTACGTTCTTTCATACCGTCTATTTCAACGATGGAACAGTGTTCCTCATCACCGTAGGTAAGCTCTGAATATATCTCGTCGGAAATAACGATTATATCTGTGCCTCTGATTACCTCCGCAATTGCCTCAAGGTCGGATTTTCTCATAACCGCACCTGTGGGATTGTTCGGGTAAGGAAGTACAAGAGCCTTTGTTTTCGGGGTTATATGCGCTTTCAGTGCTTCGGCGGTCAGTTTGAAGCCGTTTTCAACGCTTGTTTCTATAGCAACGGGTGTGCCGTTTGCAAGTGTTACGATAGGACCGTAACAGACAAAGCTGGGCTGAGGGATAAGCACCTCATCGCCCGTATCAATGAGTGCTCTTATAGCAAGGTCTATCGCTTCCGAGCCGCCGACCGTTACAAGTATCTCGTGCAAGGGGTCGTAGCTGACGTGCAGCCTGTCATTGATATAGTCATTGATAGCAATGCGAAGGTCGGCAAGACCTGCGTTTGCGGTATAGTTTGTACGTCCTTTTTCAAGAACTCTGATTGCTTCTTTTCTTATTGCCCACGGTGTCTTGAAATCAGGCTCACCGACTGACAGTGATATAACATCATCATAGCTTGCGGCTATGTCAAAAAACTTTCTTATACCCGAAAACTGCAGATCCTGCACCTTTCGGGAAAGTATATTTTCATAATCCATCACGGAGATACCAAACTCCTTTCGTCCGTGTTCTTTAAGAACATCTTATCTTTTTCCTTATATCTGTGCAGAATGAAATGTGTTGTTGTGCTGAGAACGCCGCCTAAAGGTGCTAATCTGTCCGTTACGAACATAGCTACATCACGCAGATTTGTACCCTTGATAGTTACGGCAAGGTCATAACCGCCGCTCATAAGGTATACCGATGAAACCTCATCATACTGAGCGATAACTGCCGCTACATCATCATAACCGCACTGTATTTCGGGGGAAACTCTGACTTCGATAAAGGCACAGACGGAGTTTCTGTCGAATTCTTCTTCGTTGATGATTGCGGTATAGCCGATTATCATTCCGCTCTTTTCAAGCTCCGCTATCATCGCCGCCACATCGTCAGCCGAAGTATCAAGCATCGCCGCCAGCTGTTCGTTTGAAAGTCTGGCGTCCTGTCTTAAAAGGTCAACAAGCTTTTCTTTCTTTGTCATAATCTTATCCTCCGAATTATTTTATGCTTATAAATGTGGGATTACGTTTCTTGAAAAATGCAAGTTCTGTAAAGCCCACATTTCTTGCGAGTTCTATAGCCTCCGGAATACCTTTTCCGAGGTCTTGCGTGCAATGTGCGTCCGAGCCGACAGTAAGTATTTTACCGCCAAGTTCTTTATAAAGTCTTACATAGTATTCGTCAGGCAAAGTAAGACCTATCTTCTGTCTGAGTCCGCTTGAATTTATCTCAATGCCTATATCGTTTTTTATAAGAGCAGAGAATATCTCCTTGATTATCGGAAGATACTTGCTCATATCTATGTAAAGTTCCGATTCGCCCACGATATAACGCAGAGGGTATGTCAGGTGACCCAGTACGTCAAATTCGCCCCACCGAGCCATTTCAAGCATTTCCTCAAAGTACAGCTTCATTATCATTTCGGGCTGTACCTCGTTATAATCGAGCAGATAAAAATCCTCCCAGCCGTTGCACATATGGAGCGAGCCGATTATAAAGTCATAATCATAGCTTGACAGCATTCTTTTTGTAAGTTCCATATTCTGTAAAGGCTGACCCAACTCAACACCGTATGCCATATTTATCTTATCCGCATACTTTTTAATAAGGGCGGGAGAGATCTCCGACGCTCGTTTTACAGGTTCTTCATAGAGGTAATCCTCATCGTAGAATTTATTTATTTCAAGGTGATCTGTGAGCGAGTAATATCTGATACCAAGCTCTGTCGCTCGTCTGACCATTTCTTCCGGATCGTTACTGCCGTCGGGCGACAGATTTGAGTGATTGTGTACGTCCATCAGAATTTCGGGGTCGTTCATATTTGCTACCTTCCTTTTGTGGTTGTTCTATATCTATACATATTTTATTTTACCACAAACAAAGCTGTTTGTCTATTGTAATATTCAAATTAATTGTGAAGATTGCAAAAAAATACCGAGGAAATAATTTCCCCGGTAAGATTTTATTTGTCATTGTCAAGATTGTTGTTGACACCGTATGAAAGCGTCAGCAGGCTGTCGCCCAGATGAACGTTTTCAACGATTATGTTTTTATGCTCAACGTTAATGTCGTAGTGCGAGAAGTTCCAGAACGATCTCACACCAAGCTCTGTAAGGCGGTCGACTATCTCCTTTGTAACCGATTTCGGTATACAAAGAACAGCAACCTCCGGCTTATTTTCACGGCAGAACTTTTCAAGATCGTCAATATCGGTTATTGTCAGCTTTCCTAGAGGATTTCCGACTATTTTCTTGTTGGAGTCGAATATGCCGATAAGACTGCATCCGCTTTTTTCAAAGTTAATGTGAACGGCAAGCGCAGTGCCGAGATTACCCGCACCGATAAGAATCGTTTTTCTGTGCTTGTCAACACCGAGAATACGACCTATTTCTTTACGGAGTTCCGAAACATTGTAGCCGTAGCCCTGTTGCCCGAAGCCGCCGAAGCAATTGAGATCCTGTCTTATCTGTGATGCGGTAAGGTGCATTCTCTCCGATAATTCCCTTGAAGAAATCTTAGAGATCTGCTGATCCTCCAGCTCGCCGAGAAAGCGGTAGTAGCGGGGAAGTCTGCGTATTACTGAATTTGATATGTTAATGCTTTTCGACAAGATACTGCCTCCTTACAGTTTTTATTGAAATCAGAGTGTTGCTTTAAGTCTGTTGTTGATTTCAAGCAGGAAGTCCTCTGTGTTTACCTTTCTCTTGTTGTCAAGATTTGAAAGTACATAGAGGTCGCCGGTCATAACACCGTCTTCAATCGTCTTTATAGTAGCCTTTTCGAGCTTATCAGCAAAGTCGGAAAGCTCCTTGTTGCCGTCAAGCTCGCCACGTTTTCTTAATGCACCCGTCCATGCAAACAGGGTAGCTACCGAGTTCGTTGAGGTTTCCTCACCCTTTAAGTGCTTGTAGTAGTGACGTGTTACCGTGCCGTGTGCGGCTTCATACTCGTAAACACCTGTGGGAGAAACAAGCACGGATGTCATCATACCGAGGCTTCCGAAAGCTGTTGCCACCATATCGGACATTACATCGCCGTCATAATTCTTGCAAGCCCAGATATATCCGCCGTCTGAACGTACAACTCTTGCTACAGCGTCATCGATCAGTGTATAGAAGTATGTGATACCTGCGGCATCAAACTTTTCCTTGTATTCATTATCGAATATTTCCTGGAAAATATCCTTGAACGTATGGTCGTACTTCTTGGAAATAGTATCCTTGGTTGCGAACCAGAGATCCTGCTTTGTGTCGAGTGCAAAGTTGAAGCAGGCTCTTGCGAAGCTGGCGATACTTGCGTTTATGTTGTGAAGTCCCTGAATGATGCCGTCAGAACCGCTGAACTTGTGGATAAGCTGTCTTGTTTCGTTTCCGTCCTTATCTGTCACAACAAGCTCTGCTGTACTGCCGTCGGCAACCTTCATCTCGGAGTTTTTGTAAACATCGCCGTAAGCGTGACGTGCAATTGTTATCGGCTTTTTCCAGCCGGGCAACAGAGGAGTGATGCCCTTTACGATAATGGGGGCTCTGAATACGGTACCGTCAAGGATAGCACGGATAGTACCGTTGGGCGACTTCCACATTTCCTTTAAGTTGTATTCTGTCATTCTCTGTGCGTTGGGGGTGATCGTTGCGCACTTTACCGCTACACCGTATTTCTTTGTAGCGTTTGCGGAATCAATCGTTACCTGGTCGTTTGTTTCGTTTCTGTGAACAAGACCGAGATCGTAATAATCTGTCTTTAAGTCAACATACGGGCAGATAAGTATATCCTTGATCATCTTCCAGATAATTCTGGTCATTTCGTCGCCGTCCATCTCAACGATGGGGGTGGTCATCTGAATCTTTGCCATTATAGCCGTTCCTTTCAATATTACTTGTTGTGCTTTGTGTAGTTAAGCAGACCGCCTGCGAGCATCATACCCTTGCCACGCTCGGATAATTCGCAGGTAACCTTGTATTCTGTACCCTTTGTTATATTCTTGACGGTTATCTCAGTACCGTTTTCTATAGCGTTTCTTATGCCGGGAAGTTCAAGAACATCGTCACGGTCGATCTTGTCATAATCAGCCTCGTCTACAAAGCACAGAGGAAGAATACCGTTGTTGATAAGGTTCTGTCTGTGGATACGGGCAAACGATTTGCAGATTATAGCCTTTACACCGAGATAAAGAGGAGCAAGTGCGGCGTGTTCTCTTGAAGAACCCTGACCGTAGTTTGCACCGCCGACAATAATGCTCTTGCCAAGCTCCTTTGCTCTTGTCGGGAATGTTTCATCGCATACTGTAAAGCAGTATTCCGAAATTGCAGGGATGTTTGAACGCAGAGGTAATATCTTTGCGCCTGCAGGCATAATATGGTCTGTGGTGATGTTGTCGCCGACCTTGAGCGAAACCTCAGCCTTTATATCTTCCGCCAGAGGAACGTTTACGGGGAAGGGCTTTATGTTCGGTCCTCTGAGAACCTCAACATCGGGAGCTTCCTCAGGCGAAGCGGGAGGAACTACCATATTGTCGTTTATAAGGAACTTTTCGGGCATTACATAGGGAGGCATATCTCCTGCAAGTCTGGGATCTGTGAATACGCCCGTGAGTGCCGAGATTGCGGCTGTTTCGGGAGATACGAGATAGATCTGACCGTCCTTTGTTCCGCTTCTGCCTAAGAAGTTTCTGTTGAAGGTACGCAGTGAAATACCCTTTGAGTTGGGCGACTGACCCATACCTATGCACGGACCGCAGGCACTTTCAAGTATTCTTGCACCTGCACCGATAAGAATTGATAACGCACCGCAGTCTGCAAGCATATTGAATACCTGCTTTGAGCCGGGGGCTATTGAAAGGCTTACATCGGGGTGTACCGTCTTGCCCTTTAATATATGAGCAACCTTGAGCATATCCTGTAATGAGGAGTTGGTACATGATCCGATACATACCTGATCTATCTTGATTGCACCGATTTCTTTTACGGTTTTTACGTTGTCGGGGCTGTGAGGACAAGCTGCCATAGGAACAAGCTCGGAGAGATCGATGTTGATTTCTTCATCGTATACGGCGTCGGGATCTGCACTGAGAGCAACGAAGTCTTCTTCACGATCCTGCGCCTTTAAGAAAGCAAGAGTTGTTTCATCGGAGGGGAATATAGATGTTGTAGCACCAAGCTCCGCACCCATGTTCGTGATAGTCGCACGTTCGGGAACGCTGAGGCTCTTAACGCCTTCGCCGCAGTATTCGATAACCTTGCCTACGCCGCCCTTTACGGACATTATCTGAAGTACCTTTAAGATTACGTCCTTTGCGGAAACCCAGTCGTTCAGTTTTCCTGTGAGGTTTACCTTTACGACCTTGGGCATTGTTATGTAATATGCGCCGCCGCCCATTGCTACCGCAACGTCAAGACCGCCTGCGCCCATAGCGAGCATACCTATACCGCCGCCTGTGGGAGTATGGCTGTCAGAGCCGATAAGCGTCTTGCCGGGCTTGCCGAAACGCTCAAGGTGTACCTGGTGGCAGATGCCGTTACCGGGACGAGAGAAATAGATTCCGTGTTTCTTTGCAACACTGCCTATGTATCTGTGGTCATCGGCATTTTCAAAGCCTGACTGGAGCGTGTTGTGGTCGATATAAGCGAGTGAACGCTCGGTTTTTACTCTGTCGATACCCATAGCCTCAAACTGAAGATATGCCATTGTACCGGTAGCGTCCTGTGTCAGAGTCTGGTCGATACGCAGACCTATTTCAGTGCCTTTTATCATCTCACCGTCAATTATGTGGTTCTTGATGATTTTTTCGGTAAGGGTAAGTCCCTTGCTTTCGTTGTTTCCCATTTTTGTCCTCCTGAAAAAAAGATTACAGTTAATTATACATTATATTAAAGTAAAAGTCAAGAATTTGCAACCGTTTATGAAAGAAGGAGTGCGTGAAATTGCAAAAAAATATTTGTGTATGTTGCACAAGCGACAAAGGAGTTTATTAGAGGATTTATAGAAATTCGTTTCTGGACGATCCGATTTTATGAAATTTGAGAAAATAAACCCGTTTCGGTTGACTTCGACAGTAGGGATATTGTATAATTTACTGTGTATCCCGTATTGACGGGAGCTTTTACGAGGCGTATTTACTGCGTGCTGAACAACATTAACGAAAGATCCGAGGAAGATATATGTCCGTAAAAAAGAAAACAGGTATAATACTGCTTACCGCAGCCGCAATGGTGATTTCCGGCGGATGCGGCAAAGCGTTGGTATTTGATAACGAACCGCAGGATACAACCGGCGGAAATATAATAAGCGGTATTCCGCTGACGGAAAGCAAGGTAAAACCGGCACTTAGCATACCAGAACAGACAGGCTCGCATACTACGGTCACAGCGACAGCAACAACAAAAAAGAAAACGGAAACCTTACCGAAGGAAGATTCATCCGCCGATGAGCCGTCTGTCGATACGTCTTATGACGAACCGCCGGTTCCCGATGAGGAGATTCCGCCTGTGGAAACTGTGACATCGGCTGCTACAACAAAAAAAGATGTGACTGTTACATCAAAAAAGAATAATAATGTTCCTGCCGCCACCGATAATCTGCCTGTAAACAGCTATACGGCACTGAATTATAACGAGGTGAAGGGCGTATGGATATGGTATTCCGAATTGTACCCGATACTTACCGGAAAAAGCGAGTCACAGCTCAGAAGCGGAATAGGCGAGTATTACGATAACTGCCTTTCACTGGGCATCAATACGGTCTATGTTCATGTCCGCCCTTTTGGTGACGCAATTTATAAATCCTACTATTTCCCGTGGTCGAAGTACTGCACTGGATATATCGGAAAAGATCCCGGCTATGATCCGCTCAAGGTCATGATAGACGAGGCACACGCAAGAGGTATTTCTTTTCAGGCGTGGGTCAATCCTTTACGATGCTATTATGAAGATGACGCACCTGATGTAAGCACAACGTATAAAACAGGTCAGTGGTATGACACGAAGGACGGCGACTATATAGTCAAGGTCAATTCTTACTGGTGGCTCAATCCCGCCTATAAGGAAGTAACAGACCTTATAGCAAACGGAGCGGCGGAGCTTGTTTCAAAATATGATGTTGACGGCGTTCATATAGACGATTATTTCTATCCCACAACGGAAGCGTATTTTGACAGCATTGCGTTCAACGCTTCATCATATAGCAGTCTGTCACAGTTCAGACTGGATAATTGCAGCCGTATGGTAGCAAATATGTATAAGGCTGTGAAGTCGCACAATCCTACCGCATTATTCGGGGTCAGCGCACAGGGCAATGTTACAAACAATGAAACACAGCTTTATGCAGATGTAGAGAAATGGTCAAAAGAGGACGGCTATGTCGATTATATGGCTCCTCAGATATATTACGGTTTTGATAACGGCGGTCAGCCGTTTGAACAGGTGGTCGAGCAGTGGGATAAAATGCTCGCCGGTACCGGAAAATCGCTTATACCCGGTCTTGCGGTGTACAAGATAGGCACTGAGGACGAATGGGCAGGAAGCGGAAGATATGAATGGCAAAACGATAAAGAAATAATAAAAAGGCAGATTTTAAAATCACAGAAAACGTCGAATTACGGCGGCGTTATTCTTTACAGCTATCAGTTCATTTTTGAGCCTGACAGCGATGTTAAAACGGCTGTTAATAAGGAAATAGCGGCATTCAAGCCGCTTCTTACGCAGTAAGTGCCGTAATAATCGGAAGGAAGAGCAGAAGATGAGAAATAAATTTATCAGAATAATGGCAGGAGTGCTGTCGGCTTTTATGCTTTTGTCACAGCTGACTGCCGTTGCTGAGGAAAACACAAGTGAAAACACATCCGCATCGGCAGAATCGGCCGAGCAGTCAAAACAGACAACTCCGCAGATAGCCGAACCTAAGCTGACTTTATCGGATGAGCTTAAAGCAACGCTGATAAATTTAGGGGATTTTGCGGCTGAGAAGTTCGGTGAGAATTTTTCGAAAAAGCTGGATACCCTCATTGCTTACGGTATGAACGGAGTGTACATAAATCCTTACGGAAAAGACGGTACATATTATACCACAAATATGAACAAGAACGGTGACAGGCTTGAAAAGGCACTTGAGGCGGCTACTAAAAAGGGAATGCAGAGATATGTCTATTTTGACATAAACAAAACAATGGCGGCTTGCCCCGATGGCGAGGACTGCTACGATTATCTTGTGAGCGAGGCTCATAAATTTGCACTCAAATACAGATGCAACGGTATAATACTTACGGGATTTTACGGTGCTAATAATAACGGCGCTTATGAGGAATATATGAAGAACGGTTCGGGCATAGGCTATAAGAACTGGCTTTATGATACGGTTGAATATAAGTTCTCAACCGTGAGCGGTGTTATTCGTCTGTCGGACAATTCCATAGCGGTCGGCATTGACGCAAAGGATGTCTGGGCAAACGCTTCGAAGAATAAAAAGGGCAGTGATACATCCGCAAAGTACACCGCTTTCTATAATGGTTATGCCGATACCAAGTCTTTCATAGAAAAGGGTCTTACGGATTTTATTGTTGTCAATGCGTCCGGTTCGCTTGACAATGAAACTGTCGGATTTGAGAACGTTTGTTCCTGGTGGAGCGATGTTGCTAAATCTGCAAAGATACCGTTCTATATTGTTCATCATAACGAGAAAATAGGAACAGATGAAGACGGCTGGGGAGTTGAGGATCAGCTTCTCAAACAGCTTGCAAAAGCCGACGAGCTTGATAATTATTCGGGAAGCGTGTTCTATTCGGAGAAATCTCTTGAGGAAAACCCGATGGGAACAACTGATACCCTCACGAAGTATTTCAACGAGCAGATAAATGTTGACAGCCTTTTTGAAGACCTTGAAATGACATCGCCGTATTACACAAATTATTCGACGGATGATACATCGGTAGCGTTCATGGGTACGTTTGACGAGAATTTTGATGTATATTTTGACGGAGAAAAATTATCGCTTAACGAGGCGGGAAACTTCTACTTTGAAAAGCAGCTTGAAGTCGGAATGAACACTTTCGTTATAACTCATAAAGGCAAGACCATATATTATAACATCGAACGCACGATCAACGTTCTTAAATCTATAGGAAGCTCAGTAGCGGAGGGCAAGACGCTTAAGGTAGACGGAGGAATGGCGGTATCCGTGCTTGCGGTCGCCTATAAAGGCTCTTATGCTACAGCAACGCTCGGCGGCACTACAATTGAGCTTACCGAAAACGCAAAATCGGACGTTGTTGACATCAACTCATCGTATGCGGCATTTACAGGAAAAATTGTCGTTCCCGAGGGCATAGTCGATGAGGAACAGTATCTCGGAAATATTGAGATTTCCGCATCATATGCAGGATATTCAAGAACATATATAGGTGCCGAAGTTATCGTAAACGCAGTAAAGCTGCCCGATAAGAACATAGAGATAATTGACAAGATCCCGACGGATCAAAGCTCTTTCGGTACAGGAGAGATAGTCGGACGACTGTCTGCCGCCGTTTCGGAGGATACAAGCGTTACTTATGTAAAGCTGAACAAGAACTTTGCTTATATCTATGACGGTACAAATACCGATTCTGTCAACCCTCCGAATGTGGGACAGCTTCCCGAAGGTACGCTCGACTATTATAAGAGCGAATGGGACGAATATTATGTCACAACATCGGGCAAGCGATTCCTAAAGGAAGATGCCGACCTTACAAGCGGTGTCGGAATGGGCGAAAATCCTCTTGTTGTCAATGCGATAGGAAATATGGGCGGAGATTCGTTCATACAGATGGCGCTGGAGGATCGCTCGTCATTTACTGTTACGCCTATCGGAAACGACTATTATTCCGGTTATGACGGCGAGTTCAATCTTGACGATTTCACGGCTACTCATATCAACATCACGTTTGATAATATTACTTCGGTTACTGCACTTCCCGATTTTGACAACTGTACAGTGTTCAGTGCGGGTGAGTGGCAGCAGGTAGACGTTGACGGCGTTATGAAGTTCCGGCTTGTACTCAAATTAAGACAGCCGGGAGTTTATGCAGGAAACAGCGCCACATATGACAGCGAAGGCAATCTGCTGTTCAAGTTCGAGATACTTACAAACGACATCAGAAATATGACTATAGTTATAGATCCCGGTCACGGTGTGACCGAGTACGGCTATGACGATCCCGGTGCGATAGGACATATTGAAGAAGCAGGCGCAAACCTTGCGGTAGCAAAGCTGGTTGAATCGAAGCTCAAGGCACTGGGCGTAAACGTTGTAAGGCTCAAGACCGAAAGCGAATTCTACGATACAAAACGCAGACCTTATTATGCCCGTGATTACGGCTGTGATTTATACATAGCTATTCATTCAAACAAGGCGGGTTCGGAAAGTCCGAGAGGAACAGAGTGCTATTATTACACATCGTACTCTCAGCCGCTCGCTGAGTCGCTCACAAGGCACGTTTCGTCATATTTCAGCAATAATGTTTATTCCGATGGAGCAAACTGCAACAGAGGAGCGCAGTACAGCTATATGTGGACAACGAAACAGCAGGATTTCCCGTCTGTACTTATAGAAATGGGATTTGTCAGCAACTATGAGGATGCAATGGCTCTTGCAAATTCGACCGACCAGGACGGTATAGCACAGGCTATTGTGGACGGAATAAAGGAATATGTAACAAGAAGCGGCGTATCATCATATTGATATACCTGTGTTTAAAAATGCGGCAAGTTAAAATTGCCGCATTTTTAGTATACTTTCTGCAAAAGAAACAAAAAATACTTGCAATTTGCGACGTTCTTTGATATAATAACAATGTACTATGCGAAAGGACAGATTTCCTTAGCGGATATGATACTAATTTAATTAAAAGAAATGGGGACTTCCAATGCCAGCAAATATAGTTGTAGGAACTCAGTGGGGTGACGAAGGAAAGGGTAAGATAATTGATATTATCGCTTCCAGAGCCGATGTGGTCGTTCGTTCACAGGGCGGTAACAATGCAGGCCATACTGTAGTAAATGACGGTCAGACTTACAAACTCCATCTGATACCTTCGGGCATTCTTTATAAAAAAACGCCCTGCCTTATAGGTGCAGGTGTAGTGCTTGATCCTAAGGATCTTTTATCCGAGATTGACAACCTTTCACCAAGAGGCGTTTCTTTCGACAACCTCAAGATAGATCCCAGAGCGCACGTTGTTATGCCGTGGCACATTACTCTTGACGGACTTTCAGAAAAATTCAGAGGCAACTCCGATATAGGTACTACAAAGCGTGGTATAGGTCCTTGCTATATGGATAAATACGAGCGTTGCGGTATCCGTGTCTACGATCTTGTTCATCCCGAAGTTTTTGCTGAAAAGGTAAGAATGACAGGTAAGCTCAAGAATAAGATAATCACTGAAGTTTACGGCGGCGAGCCTCACGATATTGAAGCTATCATAAAGGAATATACCGAATACGGCAAGCGTCTTGCAAAGTATGTTGACGATGTATCGGTAATCGTATACGAGGCTGCAAAGGCAAACAAGACGATAATGTTCGAGGGCGCACAGGCAACACTGCTTGACATCGACTTCGGTACTTATCCTTATGTTACATCTTCTCATCCGCTTTCCGCAGGTGTTTGTGTAGGCACAGGTGTAGGACCTATGATTATTTCAAATATCATAGGTGTTGCAAAGGCTTATACAACAAGAGTAGGTAAGGGTCCTTTCCCGACAGAGCTTGATGATGAGATAGGCGAAACAATCAGAAACAAGGGCGGCGAGTTCGGTACAACGACAGGCAGACCCAGAAGAACAGGTTGGTTTGACGCTGTTATTGTACGTCATTCCGTAAGAGTAAACGGACTTTCTTCGCTTGCTATAAACAAGCTGGATACGCTCGGCGGTATCGGTGATCTCAAGGTGTGCGTTGCTTATAAGAAGCCCGATGGCACTGTTATTGAGAATTTCCCCGCAGCACTTGAAGAACTTGCCGATTGTGTACCCGTATATGAAACTCTCAAGGGCTTTGACGATGATATTTCTGCTTGCCGGAGTTTTGACGAACTGCCAGAGGCGTGCCAGAAGTACATCGAAAGACTTGAAGAACTCTGCGACTGCCACATCTCTATGGTAGGTGTAGGCCCCGACAGAGAGCAGATAATCGAAAGATAACAAAACGATAACAATACTGTAGGACGTGTTTTATTGAATATACTTTTTATCGGGGATGTGGTAGGACAGAAATCCTGCGCTAATCTCAGAGAAAAATTACCGCTACTCAAAAAAGAGTATAATATTGATACCGTTATTGTGAATGGCGAAAATTCTGCTGACGGGAACGGTATTACGCCCGTTACCGCAAAATACCTTTTGGAAAGCGGAGCCGATGTAATTACTACCGGCAATCATTGTTTCCGTAGAAAAGAGATGGACGCTTTTTACGAAACGTCGGATTTTGTTATCCGCCCTGCGAATTTTCCGGATGATGTTGTCGGTAAAGGATATACGATTCTTGACCACGGGAGATATTCCGTATGCGTCATTAATCTTATGGGTGTGGTTTTCATGCAGAACCTTGAAAATCCGTTCCACTGTATCGACAGGATTCTGAGTGAAGTGAAGTCGAAGGTGATCATCGTTGATTTTCACGCTGAGGCAACATCTGAGAAAAGAGCGCTCGGACACTATCTTACGGGCAGAGTATCGGCGGTGCTTGGTACTCATACTCACGTCCAGACAGCCGATGAAGAGATTCTTGGCGGTCATACAGGTTACATCACCGATGTCGGAATGACAGGTGTAACAGATTCCGTACTGGGAATCAAAAAAGAGATTATTATCAGCAATATGATGACAGGCTATCCGCAGAGATATGAATACGCAGACGGCGACTATTTTATTTGCGGCGTTGTCGTATCTGTTGATGAAAAAAGCGGTATCTGTACCTCTATCAAGAGAATCAGATACTGAATAAATTACCGGGAGGTTTAAAATGGAAGTAGTAAAAGTTTCAGCAAAATCCGTTCCAAAGTCGGTTGCAGGCGCTATAGCAGCAGTTATCCGTGAAAACGGCGAAGTTGAAGTTCAGGCTGTAGGCGCAGGTGCTTCTAATCAGGCAGTAAAAGCTATTGCAATATCCAGAAGCTATATGGCTTTATCCGGCGTGGATCTTGTTTGCATTCCTGCTTTCACAACTGTCAGCATTGACGGTGAGGAACGCACTGCGATGAAGTTCATCGTTGAATGCAGATAAGCAATTATTATTATTATCGTTTTAGGTAATTAAGAGGAGAATTATTCCGGAATTCCGGAGCCGCTCTGACGTATTTTGTCAGGGCGGATTTTTTTGCATATAATACGCCTTACTGTAAATTATATTGATATAGTACGGAGGAATTTATGACGGATATAATTGTAATTGACAGTGAGGAATCACTGTCACTGCTTATAGCGGAAACTCTTTCACGTTCATTTTCGGTACGGTTTTATAACATGAATTCAATGTATCTGTCGGGGGAGGGCAATGCTGTAAACTTGTGGCGTACCGATTCGCTGCATGGACTTGTAACGGATGATTGCATTGTTGTAATGGGTGAAAATACTGCGGCTATTCCAAGACTTATTCCCGACACGGCGGTAATAATAGCAAACGCTCTCAATAAAGAACAGATGAAAACTTTGTCATATCTGACGTGTAATGTGATAACGTGCGGAAATCTAATAATGGATACAGTTTCATATACAAGTATTACCGATGAGGAAATATCGGTTTCATTCGGCAGAACGGTAACTACGCTTGGCGGCGATGAAATACAGCCGTTTGAAATACCCGTAAAGAGAAACGGCGCTGAGAGCCTGTATGAGATTATGGCAGTCACCGCTTTGCGTCTGCTGACCGGCGACAATTCGATTATAGAAGAAGTGTAAAGTGCGTTGAAGAGATGAATAAAATATAGCTTATGCACTTGTATTTTTCTCGTGTCTGGTGTATAATGAATATAATAGCATTATAGTAGTTAAGTGTGCCCTTTGGCACGGATACTGTTATTTACGGTTACGCAGTGCATATTTGCCTGCGGGAAAGGCAGTTAATCTATGAATAAAAAAGTTAATAATACAGGCGCAAGTCTGAGAATATCAAATGATGTGCTTATAAAAATCGCAGAGGTTGCGGCAACCGAAATAAGAGGCGTTGCGTCTGAGGGCGAGCATCTTGTTATCTGCGACAAGAATATGGCTCAGCTTACGGGAAAAATTATGCCTCAGTCACCGGTTAAAGCAGTGCTGAAAAACGATGCTGTCGAGGTTACAGTAAGCATTGTTGTGTTACAGGGCTTCAAGGCGGAGAATGTAGCACGCTGTGTACAGGAGAGCGTAAAGTCTGCTATACAGAATATGGCAGGCATATCCGTATCTAAGGTAAATGTAAAAATTGCTGATATTATGCTTTCAAAATCAGCTGATTAAATAAAGGAAACAGATTAAATGACAGAAAGAAAACTTACACGTCACGAAATGAGAGAAGCGGCTTTGCTTATTCTCTTTCAGATGAAACTTAACCCCGAAACGCTTGACGAGATACTGGAGGACTGCAAAGAGTCCTTTGAGATGGAATACAATTCCCAGTCGGTGAAGCTGGCGAAGGGTGTTACAGAGCATGAAGATGAGCTGAACGGCATCATCGAAAGCTATTCGCCCTCAAGAAAGCTCGACAGAATTTCGTACATAAACCTTGCTATTATGAAAATAGCACTGTATGAAATGAAATACTGCCCGTCCGTACCCGATAAGGTAGCCATAAACGAGGCAATAGAATTTGCAAAGGAATATGCCGACAAGACAGATGTACGCTTTATAAACGGCGTTCTCAATTCATATTATAAGGACAATCCGACAAAGGAACAGCCTGATGCCTGATTTTTTTACCGTAACGGTTTCTCAGGTAACAAGACGGCTTTCGATGATAGTAAAGGGCGATAAGGCTCTGAACGATTTATATGTTTCGGGCGAGATTTCAAATTTTACTTTGCATAAAGCGTCAGGACATATGTATTTCACGCTGAAGGACGAAACAGCTTCGATAAAATGCGTTATGTTTGCAGGCAATGCCCGCAGTCTCGACTTCACTCCGTACAGCGGTCAGAGCGTAATCGTTCACGGAAGCGTGAATGTTTACGAGCGTGACGGAGCTAATCAGATTTATGTCACTGATATGATCGAAAGGGGACAGGGCGAGCTTGCTCTTGCGTATGAACAGGCAAAGCGTGAGCTTGAGGCAGGCGGATACTTCAATAAAAAGCGCCCCATACCGAAACAGCCGAAAAAGGTTTGCCTTATAACCGCTGAAAAGGGTGCGGCGCTTCAGGATATGCTGAATATCATTGCAAGACGAAGACCTATACTGGAAGTGGTTTTTATTCCCGTAACGGTACAGGGAGCATACGCATCGTCAACTCTTATCAAAGCGTTGGCTCTGGCTCAGAGTACAGGCTCGGATCTGATTATCATTGGCAGAGGCGGAGGCTCGGCAGAGGACTTGTCGTGCTTTAACGATGTCGGATATGCAAAAGCACTGTACAACAGCGAGATTCCGACAATTTCCGCTGTAGGACACGAAACGGATTTTACCATTTCCGATTTCGTAGCGGATTTAAGAGCGCCTACACCGTCTGCGGCGGCTGAAATAGCTACTGCGGTTACCTGCGATGATCTTTCGGAGCATATCGAGCTTGTTTACGACAGGCTCAGCGATATTATCCATTCAAAGACAGACAGCTACGAACAGCTTATAGACAGTATACAAAGGCACATTTCAGCTTACAGTCCCGGACAAAGAATAGAGAGATTCGAAAGGGAGCTTGTGCTTATAAGCGGTAAAATCAGAACGGCAACCGACGCAGTTCTTACAAAAAACAGCGTGTTGCTTGACAATTACTCGGACAAGATAGAGGCATTAAGCCCGATAAACGTGTTGAAACGTGGATACAGTGCAGTAACCAAAAACAACAGCGCCGTAAACAGTATCGGTGATATCGAACAAAACGATACCGTTGAGATATTATTTGCGGACGGTACGGCTACAGCACAGATAAAGGAAATACACGAAAATAATAAGGAGCGTTTTAGATGAGCTTTGAAACAGCCATGAAAAGACTTGATGAAATCTCAGTAAAGATGGAACAGCCCGATATAACACTTGACAATTCGATGAAGTGTTATAAAGAAGCGGTTGAACTTATAGCTTTTTGCCGTAAGTATATTGATGAAGCAAAGCTGACAGTACAGAAACTGGAAGAGGTTTAAAATGACAGCAGAGAAGTACACTTTTCCTGCAAACGACGTCGGATTTGACGCTGTGTTTCGGGAATACCGTGCGATTTTTGAAAAACAGCTTAGAACGGTATGTGATTCATTCTGTGATAACGGTGCAAAATACAAGGCTCTTTATGATGCGGCATCATACAGCCTTGAGGCAGGCGGAAAACGCATAAGACCCGTGCTTGCTTTTGAAATGTGCAGGGTGTGCGGCGGAGATATAAACGATGCCGTGCCTGCCGCTGTTGCCGTTGAGATGATTCATACATTCTCGCTTATTCACGACGATCTTCCTTGTATGGACGATGACGATATGAGAAGAGGCAGACCGAGTTGCCATAAGGCACACGGCGAGGTTGTGGCACTGCTGGCAGGTGACGCATTATCTGCCTATGCAGGTAAATATATCTGCGACAGCGACTTATCCGCCGAAAAAAAGACGGCGATGATAAAAGAGCTGTATGACAGGACGCTCGGCATGATAGAAGGACAGACGATAGACACGGACGGAAAATTCGACACACTTGACGGATTGCTGTCAATGTACGAAATGAAAACCTCCGAGCTTCTTACTGCGGCTTCCGTTATGGGATGTATAGCGGCAGGTGCAGATGAGGAAAAAATATCGGCGGCAAGAGCCTATGCGCACGATGTCGGACTTGCTTTTCAGATTGTGGACGATATTCTTGACGTTACATCCACAGCGGAAGAACTCGGTAAGCCTATAGGCAGTGATGCACAGCAGGAAAAGACTACAAGCGTTACTCTTTTAGGACTTGATAAAGCAAGGGAGCTTGCAAAAAAATATACCGAAGGGGCTGAAAAGGCACTTTCGGCATTTGAAAACAACGAGTTTTTGTGCCGGCTTACCGATTTGCTTTTAAACAGGAAAAATTAACAGTGGAATATAACCCCGGAGGGTCAGACATAAATGAGAACTGATCAGATCAATGTTATCCTGCTGATTGCACTTATCAGCTGGGGTACTGCACAGATTATAAAAACGTTTATACATTTCATAAAGACGAAGAGCTTTAAAGCGGAACGTCTTACGGGTGCGGGCGGTATGCCGTCGGCACATTCGGCTACCGTCTGTGCGACAGCAATAACCACCTGCAGAGTCTGCGGAATATGCTCGCCCGAGTTTGCACTTGCTATGATACTTGCTATGGTAGTAATGTATGATGCTATGGGCGTAAGACGATCTGCAGGACTTCAGGCTAAGGAAATCAATCGTCTGAGGCGTGTCGTCAACGAGCTCGATGAGGAATTTATGGACAAGTTCGACGATAAGGTTGACGAGATTGAGGAAAAGAAGCCTGAAGAAATACACGAACTGAAGGAATTTCTCGGACATACGCCGCTTGAGGTGCTCTGCGGTGCATTGCTCGGAATACTTATAGCTATGGCTGTACCGATACAGGTGGTCGGCTGATAAAATAATATCGGGAGATACAATTTGATACTGAAAAACGATATGTCCGCCGAGTATTTGAAATCGCTTACTCCCGAACAAAGAAAAAAGCTGTGTTCGGAGATAAGACAGTTACTTGTGAAAACTGTAACGGTAAACGGCGGTCATCTTGCGTCAAACCTCGGTACAGTTGAACTTACAGTGGCAATGCACACTGTGTTTGACTCTCCGAAGGATAAATTTGTTTTTGATGTAGGACATCAGTCCTATACACATAAGATAATTACGGGCAGAGCCGGAAAAATGAATACCCTGCGCTGTGAGGGCGGTATATCCGGATTTCCGAAGGCGGAAGAATCCGAGCATGACGCTTTTATCGGCGGTCACAGCAGTATTTCTATTTCTGCGGCACTCGGTATTGCCGAGGCTATGAGGTCAGACGGCGACGATCACAGCGTTGTTGCCGTTATAGGCGATGGCGCATTAACCGGCGGAGAGGCTTACGAAGGTCTTAACAATGCCGGAAAAAGCCATTGCAACCTGATAGTAGTGCTGAATGATAACGAGATGTCGATCTCCAAAAATACCGGTGCGCTCGCCTTGTATCTGGCACAGATACGTTCTACAAGAAAATATTACAGCACAAAGAATTCCGTAAAGAATGTTCTTGATAAAACGCCGATAATAGGAAAAGGCATCGGAAAAGCGGTAAAAGGCACTAAGCAGTTGCTGAAATATGCGATTTATCATTCAAACCTGTTTGAAGATTTAGGCTTTAAATATTTGGGGCCGATAGACGGGCATAATCTTGATGAACTGACAGAGGCGCTTATGGTTGCAAAAATGATGCAGCGTCCGTGCCTTGTTCATATTTATACAAAAAAAGGAAAAGGCTATGCTCCCGCAGAGGATAATTCGGGAGAATATCACGGTTTGCCGCCTAAAAAAGACGATGATAACAATTGCAAAGGTGAGTGCTTTACAGACGCTTTCGGAAAAACTCTGCTCTCATTTGCCGATAAAGACAACAGCATATATGCCGTTACAGCCGCTATGAAATACGGAACTGGGCTTCAGCATTTTTACAAGGCTTTCCCGGAGCGTTTCTTTGATGTCGGTATTGCGGAGCAGCACGCAGTGACTTTTTCGGCAGGACTTGCAAGTCAGGGTAAACTGCCCGTGTTTGCGGTGTATTCTTCATTTCTTCAGCGGTCATATGACCAGCTTATACACGATTGTGCAATAGAAAAACGTCATATTGTGCTCGGAATAGACAGAGCAGGCTTTGTCGGTGAGGACGGAGAAACGCATCACGGCTTGTTTGATGTTGCGATGCTCACGACCGTACCCGGCGTTACCGTGTATTCGCCGTCCGATACGGCAGAGCTTTCACAGTGTCTTGAGCAGGCTCTTTACAAGGATAAAGGCATAGTTGCCGTAAGATACCCAAGAGGGTGCGAGCTATACCGTTCAGGCGCTAAGGCGTACAGCGACTTCAGGCACGTTTCAAATAATAGCAGAAAGCTGATTTTCACATACGGCAGAATATCCGCCTACGCTTATACCATTCACGGTGTTGACGTTTTACAGGCAATAAAAATTTTCCCTATTGCCGATGAAATAATTGATATTTGTCTTGCTTATGATGAAATATATGCCTTTGAGGAAGGCGAAAGAGAGGGCGGAATTGCTCAGAAGCTGTGTACCGCTCTGGCTCTTGCCGGATATAAAGGCAGGTTTACCATAACGGCGGTTGACGGATTTGTCCGTCATGCCGATGTTGCAACACAGCTGCATAACGCAATGCTCGACGCAGACGGAATGAGAAAAATTACAGGAGAATGAGATGCAGAAACGACTGGATGTTTATCTTTCCGAAAACAACACAGTAAAAAGCCGCAGCCTTGCCGCATCACTCATAAAGCAGGGAAGCGTTGAGGTAAACGGCAGGATATGCACAAAAGCATCATTTGCGGTTGATGAGAACGATAATATCAGAATAATCGGAGAGATGCCGAAATATGTCGGCAGAGGCGGATTGAAGCTCGAAAAGGCATTATCCCACTACAGACTTCATCTTGACGGCTCGGTGTGTATAGATATAGGAGCGTCAACAGGCGGTTTTACCGATTGTATGCTTCAAAACGGTGCGTTAAAAGTCTATTCTGTCGATGTCGGAACGGATCAGCTTGATGAAAAGCTGAGAAACGATCCCAGAGTAGTTTCTATGGAAAAGACGGATATAAGAAACTGCGTAGGTGCTTTGCCTGCGGTGGATTTTATCGGTATAGACGTTTCGTTTATATCGCTGAAGCTCGTTCTTCCGTCGGCTTATGCACTGCTTAAGGACGGCGGAGAGTGCGTAGCGCTTATCAAGCCGCAGTTTGAAGCAGGAAAAAGCCATCTCAGCAAACACGGAATAGTAAGAGATTCCAAAGTACATAAAAAAGTATGCGATGATATATCGGAGTTTGCCTCAACTCTTGGGTTTGAACGTGGAGAGGTCATATCCTCGCCCATAACCGGCGGCGACGGCAATACCGAGTATCTTATATATCTCAGACGTTTATAACATATAACTTACAAAGGCAGGTGAAATATCATGAAGGTAATGATATGTGCCAATCTCGCTAAAGAACGGAGCAGAAAAGCGGCAACCGATGCGTGCGCAAAGCTGAATCAAATAGGCTTTCTGCCCATGATAGAAAAGCAGTACGAAAATATCATAAAGGTGGATAACGCCGTATACGCTGAAACAGACAGCCTTATAACCGACTGCGATATGTTTATGACTATAGGCGGTGACGGAACTATTCTCAAGTGGGGACAGAAAGCCGCCGCCTGCAATAAGCTCCTGCTTGGAATAAACACGGGCAGACTGGGCTTTATGACTTCTATAGAGAGCGGCGAGCTTGATACATTGGAACGTCTTAGAACAGGCGAATATACGGTGAGCAGAAGAATGATGCTCGATATTGAATATGAGGGCAAAGGCAATTACAGCGCCATAAACGATGTCGTGTTCAGCAAATGCCGTTATTCGAAGCTACCGGAATTTATTGTTTCGGTAGAAGAATACGAGGTGACAAAAATCAGAGCCGATGGAATCATCTTCAGTACGCCGGCAGGCTCTACGGCATATTCTTTATCGGCAGGTGGGCCTATTATATCCCCCGATGCACAGTGCATTGAATTCACTCCGTTGTGCGCTCATTCGCTTTTCGGCAGACCTATGATATTTTCAGCCGATTCGGAAATAACGGTGCGGTTTTCCGCATACGAAGACAGCGGTGTTTCGCTCAGTATTGACGGTAATGATGATATGGATTTCAAAGAGGGCGAAATAATAAAGATAAGACGCTCGGAGCAGCAGCTTTCTATTATTGATATAAACGGCAGCAGTTTCTATAAAGCGGTACACAACAAGCTGATGAGACCGCTCAAATAAAATCTTACCAAGGGGTGATATTGTGAAAAAGAAAAGACAGGCAGAAATTCTCAGAATCATATCTGCAAACGAAGTGGAAACGCAGGAAATGTTGCTTAATCTGTTGAAGCAAAAGGGCTATGATGTGACTCAGGCGACCGTTTCCCGTGATATAAACGAACTCAATATTGAAAAAACGGTTTCTTCAAACGGTGTCAACTGCTATGCAAAAGCGGAAAAGGTACACACGGTCAAGTTTCATAATATTATTTCGGAAGCGGTTGTCAATATAGATTACGCAATGAATATAGTTTCAATAAAGTGCCACAGCGGTCTTGCAAATGCCGCTTGCGCAGGTCTTGATATGATGAATCTTTCCTATGTTGTCGGAACTATCGCAGGCGATGATACGATATTTGTACTGACAAGAACGGAGGGTGATGCAAGAATGCTGACACGTCACCTGAAGGAACTGCTTTAAGATAAGGAGGTCGGCGTTTTGCTCAGAGAATTATCTATTGAAAATCTTGCTGTGATTGAAAAGGCGTCGATAGCCTTTGACGATAAGCTGAATGTGTTTACGGGTGAAACGGGTGCAGGTAAGAGTATACTTATCGGCGGCATAAATGCGATACTCGGAGGAAGGGTAAGCAAGGATATTGTAAGAGCAGGTACAGAAAAGGCTGTTGTGACCGGCCTTTTTGACGATTTACCCGAAAGTGTCAGAACTAAACTCAGCGATAACGGTTTTGCTGTCGATGAGGAACTTTTGCTGCAGCGTGATATTCATGCGGACGGTAAAAGCACTGCAAGAATAAACGGCAGAGCAACAACAGTGGCAATACTTCGTGATATAGCGTCCGAACTTATTGATATTCACGGACAGCACGATAACCGTCTGCTTATGGACGGGGATAATCAGCGTGAGATACTCGACAGCTACGGCAAAAACAGCGAGTTGCTGTCGGAATATGCGACCGCTTTCAAGGAGTTTTCGGCTTTATCAAGAAAAATTAAAGAAGTCAGCCGTAAGAAAACCGAATCACTTGAAAAGGCGGAGCTTCTGAGAGAACGTCTGGAGGAGCTTGACAGATATAATTTTTCCGCAGATGAAGAAGAAACCGTAAAACAAAAGATTGAGGAACTTCGTAATGCCGAATACATAAGCGAGAATCTGTATAATGCACAGACGGCAATATCGGGAGATGATGATACCGACGGTGCATATTCTATGCTCGAGCATTGCAAAAACAGCGTTTCTTCGCTCAGTGACACTATCCCCGAACTTGATAAACTGGCAGAGCGTATATCGGATATGCTGGTAGAACTTGAGGATATACGAGAAGAAATAGTGCAGAGAATTCCTGATGAAGACGAGGATACCGCAGGAATGCTCGGTGTTCTTGAAGAAAGGCTCAGCGTTATTTTGCGTCTGCAAAGAAAATACGGCACTGACCTTGCGCAGATACTTGAGAATTCGGAGAAATGGCGCAACGAACTTTATGAAATTGATAACGGCGACGATATAATAGAAGAACTTACCGAAAAGAAAAAAGAAGCAGGCGAAAAAGTAAAGCGTCTTGCCACAGAACTTACAAGCAGAAGAAAAAAAGCAGCGGATGAACTTGCAAAGCGGATTTCTGCGGAACTTACGTTTCTTGATATGCCGGATATAAGACTTGTGTTCGATATATCGCAGGATAAAGTCACTCTCAGCGGAATGGATAAGGTGGAAATGCTTATCTCCGTCAATAAGGGCGAAGATTTGAAGCCTATGAGCAAGATTGCTTCGGGCGGTGAGCTGTCAAGAATAATGCTTGCCGTCAAGAACGTGCTTGCCGAAACCGACAAACTGCATACGATGATTTTTGATGAAATTGATACGGGTATAAGCGGCAGAGCCGCCGCCAAGGTCGGATTAAAACTGCACGAGGCGGCGGAAAACAGGCAGATACTTTGCGTAACGCATCTTGCACAGATTGCGGCAATGGCGGATACACAGCTTCTTATAAAAAAGACCAGCGATGAAAAACGCACCTATACGGGCATTACAAAGCTGGATTTTGAAGGCAGAAAGAGAGAAATAGCGCTGTCTCTTATACACATCTGACGCTGCCGACGATATGCAGTGTGTAGA